>JACCDX010556969.1_pt1 | contig 147310 bp, 157 predicted proteins | sample 7449681 | NCBI WGS metagenome assembly JACCDX01 (sample SAMN15323450, study PRJNA562643) | freshwater metagenome | isolation source: river surface water | place: USA:Blue River Watershed | collected 2017-08-18
AGCCGCGCTGACTTGATGTTGTGCGGCACCAAGGAAGCGGCCATGGCGGGTGCAGATGCTTTGGTGATCATGACCGAGTGGCGTCAGTTCAAGGCGCCGGACTTTGACGCGATCAAAAGTGCTTTGACAACCCCAGTCATCTTCGACGGCCGCAACCTGTTTGAGCCCAGCCGCATGCGCGAGCGCGGCATCGATTACTTCGGGATTGGCCGATGAGTGTCATGATGGGTAAACAGGTGGAGCAACGCTTCCAGGGCCTGTTCATCAAAGCCACCAGCATGGGTTTTTCTGGAGTGTGTCAGGTGCTGCTGCCGATCATGCCCTTGATCATCAGTCTGTTGTTGATGGATACCAAATACATCCAACACTACAAAACATACATGGTCAGATTCAAGCGGCATTTCAACGCTTTGAAACAAGGTCCGGTGCAACATTACCTGTCTGATGTGTTGCTGAAATACCAAGACATTCCCGTCACGATCGAAGGCGAGTGTGTGCAATGCGGCAACTGCTGTTTGAACAAGCAATGTGCTTTCTTAGAGCCTGTCGGCGACAACAAATACCAATGCGGTATTTACACCTCCACCCTCAGGCGGTATTCCAATTGCAACTCTTTCCCTTTGCATGCGCAGGACATTGAGCGCTACGCTTGCCCCAGTTACAAGGTGGTGAACACCCCTGCAGCCATTTGGTTGAAGCCAGTGAATTGAGTGGCTTCAGTATTTTTCGGGCACGTACATGTCTGCTGGAACCGGATGGCGGATGTAGTCCGGGTTACGCACCCTGGCTGGTAAATTGATATCGGGCTGATGCACTTCCTCGTAGGGCACCAAGGACAACAAATGGTGGATGCAATTGAGCCGCGCTTTCTTTTTGTCGACGGCTTGCACCACCCACCATGGCGCCTCTGGGATGTGTGTGCGCTCAATCATGGTCTCTTTGGCTCTGGTGTAAGCCTCCCAGCGTCTGCGACTTTCCAAATCCATGGGGCTGAGTTTCCATTGCTTCAGAGGGTCGTGGATGCGTCCTAAAAAGCGGGTGTGTTGTTCGTCATCGGTGATGGAGAACCAGTATTTCACCAATTGAATGCCGCTGCGCACCAGCATTTTTTCGAATTCCGGCACGGTGCGGAAAAATTCTTCGTACTCGTCATCAGTGCAAAAACCCATGACCCGCTCGACACCAGCACGGTTGTACCAACTGCGATCAAACAATACGATTTCACCTGCTGCTGGCAGGTGCGCCACATAGCGCTGAAAGTACCACTGGGTTCTCTCCCGGTCGTTGGGTGCAGGCAGGGCTGCAACCCTGCATATACGAGGGTTGAGGCGCTGCGTGATGCGTTTGATGGCGCCACCTTTGCCGGCTGCATCGCGGCCTTCAAAAATGATGACGATGCGCGACTTGCTGCTCACCACCCAATCCTGCAGTTTCACCAATTCACCTTGGAGATGCAGCAGATTTTTGAAGTACTGAAGCCTTTCTGACTTCACCAGTGTCGGGTCACGGCCAGCTTCCAGCGAATGCTCATCCACTTCCATTTCAAGTTCTTCGTCCAGACTGTCGAGCATGTCTTCACGAATGCGCAGCATTTGCGCTTGATCAATGTTGTGAATCGGCTGTGTCGGGTTCATGTCGTGAACGCTTTCTTCAGGGGACAGTTTTTTATCAAAGGGCCACATGGGGGGCAACCATGGATAAAGCAGGGTGTTGTGTTGGGTAGTGGGCTGACAAAATATGTTGAAAAATGCTTTCTGTTTTTTCAACGATTTGCTGCCAGCTCAGTTGCTGAGCCGTGGTGTGGGCATTTTCAGAAACAAAACGCATGAGTTCTGGGCTGTTGAGCAATGTGTGCACAGCCCATTCAAAATCCAAGTCTGACAGCGCAGGTGCCAGCATGCCGTTGACGCCGCTTTGAATCAATTGCCCTGCAGCCGCGTGGTCAAAAGCCACCACCGCCAATCCGGATGCCATGGCTTCCAAGGTGACATTGCCAAAAGTTTCCGTTTGACTGGCAAACATGAAGATGTCAGCACTTGCATAGTGGGCCGCCAAATGGTGGCCTGATTGAAATCCGGCAAAGATGGCACTGGGGTGTTGGGCCTGCAGCTGACTTCGCAAAGGACCATCGCCCACCAAGACCAATTTCACATCAGGGTGTTGAAGCAACAATCGGTTGTAGGTTTGAAAAACCAAATGCAGATTTTTTTCTGCAGCCAATCGCCCCACGTACAGCAACACCCGATCTTCTTTGGAAACGCCCCAGGATTTGCGCAAATCGTCACTGCGGTGTTGCGGGGAAAAGAACTGCGTATCCACACCACGCGGGACCACGGACAGTCGTTTGAACCCAGCCTGGCTCAGCTCATCACGCAGCTCATTGGTGGGCACCATGGTGGATTGTGCGGTGTTGTGGAATTTTTTCAGGTAAGCCATCACGGTGCCACTGAGCCAACCAATGCCATAGTGCTGACTGTATGCATGAAAGTTGGTTCTGAAATCGGTGCTGACAGGCAGCTTGAGCTTTTTGGCTGCTTGCAAAGCCGACCACCCCAAAGGTCCTTCGGTGGCAATGTGCACGATGTCTGGTCTTTGTTTGGACCACAAACGACTCAATTCACCTTTGGCCGGCAAACCCATGCGCAGTTGTTTGTAGAACGGGATGGGCAAACCTTTGACCAACACTTCGTGGTAACGCTTCCCATCCACTGCAGCATCTGTTTTTTCATGCTTGGGTCGAATCAGCCAAATCACATGGCCGTTGTCTTGCAGACCTTGCACCATTTTGGACAAGGTGTGGGCCACACCGTTGATGTCAGGCGGGTAGGTTTCAGTGACCACCGCGATGTGCAACGGTGAATTGACAGAGCTGATTCGCTCAACTTGAATGTGTGCAGCAGAATTCATGCAGACACTGTGAACCCCAATTGCAACAGTTTGATGACAGTCGTGTGTCGCAGAGATTAATTTGTCGATGTCATTAAATTTTCATGCACAAGCGTGACATTTCAGTGGCATTTCACACCAACTGGAGTCTTCATGAACCACTTTTTCGAAACCCTCAAAACTCAACGCTGGGATGATCACCGCTTCTATCACCAGAGCCGTATCAACCAAACCCTCCACCTGATCAGCGCCATTTCATTCTTGGTGGCGTATGTGTTCTTGTTCATTGATCCTGTCGTGTCAGCCTTGGTGGCATGGCTGATTTCCATGACCACCCGTCAACTGGGTCACTTTGTGTTTGAGCCACAAGGCTTTGACGAAGTGAACCAAGTGACCAATGAGTACAAAGAAGAGGTGAAAGTGGGCTACAACCTGAGCCGCAAAGTCGTCTTGCTGTCCATTTGCGCACTCATCCCCGTGTTGGCCTACTGGATGCCAGAGGTCTTGACCTGGTTGGTGCCTGAAGCTTATGAGGACACACCCATTCGCATCACAGCCATGGTGTGGTTGTTCTTGGGCTTTGCTGGCATGATGTTCCGCGTGTTGCAACTGTGGAAGCAAGACAGCTTGACGGCAGGCGTGGCCTGGGCTTTCAAAATCATCACAGACCCGTTCCACGACATCAAGCTGTATTACAAAGCCCCACTTTTCTTGTTACGTGGAGAGTTGATCGACCCCATGGAGCATGTGCAAGCACAAGCTCATTGATTGAATGACAGTCTTGACCGCAACATCTCGCGCAGCACTTGCTGGCGGATGTGGCGGTTGGTTTGGTGCTCAGCTGTCCAACACCATCCATCTTCTTTCATTCGCACGGCAGCCTGCACAAACTTCTTGCAAAACAAATTGAATGCTTCATCGTCAAAGTTCAGACTGAAGATCATTCGCCCGGACCCGACCCAACTGAGTGCTATGCCTTGTTCACGCAAATAATATTGAAGCATCCAGTTGTAGCGTCCAGGTGTTTCAAACAGCACAGACCACACTGTTTCCATGCCCGTCACGCGCACTGGGCACTGGGCCGCTTGCAACAAATCATTGAGTTGCGTTTGGCGCGCAGTCCACGTGGCACTGGCGTTTTGGTACATCCGAACCACTTCTGGCGATTTCAACTGGTTCAAAAATGCGTTCATGGTGGTCATGACATAAGGGTGCGCATTGAACGTGCCCCTGGCAAAGCAAATGTCACCGGGCTTGTTTTCTTGAAAGCGTTTCATCCATTGACGCTTGCCGCACACCACACCAACCGGCAGTCCACCGCCCAGTGTTTTGCCATAAGTGACCATGTCTGCTTGGACATTGAAATAAGCCTGTGCACCACCCGGTGCCAAACGAAAGCCCATGAACACCTCGTCCATGATGAGTGCGATGCCTTTGTCGGTGCAAACTTGTCGCAATTCGGCCAACCAGGCTGTGTAGGCGGCTTTGTCGAAATGCACATGCCGACTGCCATCGACCAAGGTGGAGTCGGTAGGCGCCGCCTTGTTGACGTGCATGGCTTGCAAAGGGTTGATCAACACACAAGCAATGTCACGGCGATGACGCAGCACGCGCAAGGTGTTGGGGTGCATTTCATTGAGGGTCAAAGTGTCCGAGGAGGGTGGCATCGGATTGCCTGGACCAGGCTGCACATCGTCCCACCAACCATGGTAAGCCCCCGTGAATCGCACGATCTTTTTCTTGCGCGTGTGGTAGCGTGCCATGCGAACCGCTTGCATCACAGCCTCGGTGCCCGACATGTGAAACGACACTTCGTCTTGCCCAGAAATGGCGCAAAGTTGTTGGACGTTGTCGAGCACACAAGGATGGTAGGCGCCCAGCACAGGACCCAGCTTTTCAGCTTGCGTCACCCCTTGTTGAATGCAGGCTTTGTAGAAGTCCATGCCAAACAAATTGACGCCGTAAGAGCCGGTGACGTCCATGAACCGGTTGCCGTCCAAGTCGGTCAACCAAACGCCTTGGCTTTCGCGCCAAAAACTGCCAAGTTGGATGTGCTGCGACAAGACATCTCGAAATTGAAACGGCACCCGGTATTGGCTGATCAGTTGCATGTCCGAGACCATGGGTTTGGTTTGCTCGGTGGCTGCCAAGGTTTGTGGGCTTCGGCTGCGCAGCGTGTGACCCAGTTTCTCCAAGGCCGCTTGTCTTTGCTGAACCACTTCAGCAGGCGCATCGTCCACACTGAACCAACGCGAGGCATCGTAGTGGTAGCCGGGGATCCATTTGGCGACGCGCTTGGCCATGCGCAGATGGCCACCCAACGAGGGATGTTTGGCCAAAGAAAGTTCCAAACGTTGTTTGATTTTGCGCGTCAGGCTCCAAGCCAATACCGCAGCCAAACCCCAAGTGCTGATTGTCAAGATTGTGTCAATACCATCCATGGCGATCTACCCTTTTTTCAAAACTCCTTTGTATGACGCTCGGATGAAAAAATGATGACTATTCGTGAAATATTCAAAAAAATAGGTGCGCAAGAGGATGTGAACTTCTTGCTCACCAACAGAATTCCTCGCATCACCTTGACCCATTTCATGGGTTGGTTGAGCCAGCGCCGACATCCTTGGGTGCGGGATGCATCGATTGCGATTTGGAAATTCTTCGCCGATTTGGATTTGAGCGAGGCCCGTAAATCCTCGTTTGAGAGCCTGCACGATTGCTTCATCCGAGAACTCAAACCTGGTGCGCGGGTGGTGAATCCAGAGGCCGATGCCTTCACCAGTCCCTGTGATGGCATTGTGGGTGCGATGGGAAGGGTCGAAGATGGTTTGGTTTACCAAGCCAAAGGATTTCCCTATACCTTGCACGACTTGCTGGGGGATCAAGTGAACCATGAACCATGGCGTGATGGCGTGTTCATGACCATTCGCATCACCTCTTCCATGTACCACCGGTTCCATGCGCCCTTCGATGGGCGACTCGAACATGTGCGGTATTTTTCAGGGGACACTTGGAACGTCAATCCAATCGCTCTCAAGCGTGTTGAAAAACTGTTCTGCAAAAACGAGCGTGCGTTTTTGAAGCTGTCCATTGGTCAAGAGCAGCACCCAGTGGCGTTGGTGCCCGTGGCTGCGGTCTTGGTGGCCAGCATCCGACTGCATGCCTTGGACATGCTGTTGCACACCCGCTATGCAGGTCCTTTGGACCTGCCTTGTGATGCCAGTTTTGTCAAAGGCGAAGAGCTGGGTTGGTTCCAGCATGGTTCAACCATTTTGGTGTTTGCACCCAAGGGTTTCACTATCGATCCCACGATCCAAGAGGGCAGTCTGCTCAAGATGGGTCAGGTGTTGATGCGCTTACCCCAGACGACCTTGCCTTGACAATTGCTGATAACGCCAGCGCACCAGTGCCATGCCAGTGACCACCAGGGCGCCCAGTAAACACGCCAGCGTGTTGACATCGAACTGTGCGTGGATGAGGCTGCTGTAGAGACCCATCATCACCAAAATGCTGGCGTTTTCATTCACGTTTTGCACCGAGATGGAGCGACCTGCGCTGAGCAACTGAACGCCCCGGTGTTGCAGCATGGCATTCATGGGCACCACAAAAAATCCACCGGTGGCACCCAAGGTCAAGGACAACAGGACAGCCCACCCCCAGTCGTTCACCACCGCCATCAAGGGCAATAACAAACCCAGCAACAAACCCGCATTGAGCACTTTGTACCAGTGTGTCAGTTGGACGGCATGCGATGCCCAAGCCGCACCAGCAATCACCCCGAATGCGGTAGCCCCTTGCAAATAGGCTGCTCGGTCCAAGCTCAATTGGAGATTGCTTTGGGCCCATGCCAACACCAACAGTTGCATGGTGGCCCCCACACCCCAAAACAAGGTTGTGACCGACAGACTGATCGACGCCAAGGGATCACGCCACAGCGTGCGTTGATCTAGTTTGAACTTGTGCCATATGGCCAGCCAATGCCAGCCATGCTGCTGGTAGACCTTGCCACTGTCAGGAATGAACCTGTTGAGCCATGCAGCACACCCATACAGCATCAGGAGAAAAAACAAAGAGCCTTGGTAGACGCTTTGAGTCCATCCCAGTTGAGGCCATGGCAAGACTGCGCTGATCGACAGCCAATGTGATGAGACCAAATACCCCCCCAACATCACACCCAACAGCGCGGCACACACTGTGCTGACTTCGATCCAACCATTGGCTTTGACCAAGCGTTCAGCAGGTTCGAGCTCTGTAATGAGTCCGTACTTGGCGGGTGCGTAAATCGCGGCGCCCAAACCTGCCAGGGAGAACGCCAGCAAGGGGTGCATGCCCCACAGCATGGCCATGCAAGCCAGGACTTTGATGCCATTGGCCCACATCATCACCCGGTGCTTGGGCCAAGCGTCAGCCCAAGCGCCCACCCAAGGTCCTAACAACACGTAGGACAAGGTGAACATGAGTTTGAGCAGGGGAATCCAAAAAGGATCCTGTCCTTGCTCGATGAGCATGGCCATGGCCAACAGCAACAGCGCATTGTCCGAAAGCGCTGAACAAAATTGAGCGGCAATCAACGTGTGAAAGCCGGGGGCTGGTTTGTTCAACGGACAGGGGTGCTCAGTGTGGTGCTGACTTGCGCTGCGATGGGGAGGGGCATGGGCACAGGCATGGCAGGTGGCACAGACTTCGGCTGGGCCTCGATCACAGCAGGTTGGAAGTCCAACACCTGATCCCAAAACACGAGTTCCAATCGACCATCCATGTGCTCAACCAATGCTGAACGGCTCTCTACCCAGTCACCGTCATTGCAATAAATCACGCCTTCTATCTCGCGAATTTCAGCGCGGTGGATGTGGCCACAGACCACGCCTTGGTAGCCGCGTTTGTGGGCTTCGTGTGCCACGGCTTTTTCGAAATCAGCCACAAAGTTCAAGGCTTTTTTGACCTTGCCCTTCAAGAAAGCCGACAACGACCAGTAAGGCAAACCCAGTCTGGCGCGCAGGCGGTTGAAATGGCGGTTGAGTCGCAGTGTGAATTCATACAAGCTGTCGCCTACATAGGCCAGCCATTTGGCGTACTTCACCACCGGATCAAAGTAGTCGCCGTGGATCAACCACAGCCTGCGTCCGTCAAGCATGGTGTGGGTGGCTTCTTCCATGACTTTGACACCACCGAAATGGTGGTCCGCAAAATCTCTGGCAAATTCATCGTGGTTGCCTGGGATGTAAACCACTTGGCAACCTTTGCGCACCCGGCGTAATATTTTTTGCACCACATCGTTGTGTGCTTGTGGCCAAAACCATTTGCGACGCAATTGCCAACCGTCAACGATGTCACCCACCAAATAAAGGTAATCACTTTCATGTGATTTCAAAAAATCCAGCAAGGCTTCTGCTTGGCAGCCTGGTGTACCCAGGTGCAGATCTGAAATGAACACGGCCCGGTAATGCATCAGTTCCCCAAGGGTGTTGACATGGATCAAACTGTAAAAGTCTTGTGTGACTTTCTGATGAAACTGCCAGAGAGTTTCAGATGTGCGTTCAGACGATGAGAACCTGACCAAAGTAAGGCGATCGATGGTGCAAAAATGCATCTTCTATTCAACCCGCTAACCGCAACTGGGCCACTGATCATGATCGTGAAACAAATTTGGACCGCCAACCCTTACCGCAATTTCAACTACCTGATTGCTTGCCCCGAGACAGGTGAGGCTTTGGCCATCGATCCTTTGGACAGCGACAAGTGTCTGAAAGCCGCCAAGGAGGCCGGTTGGGACATCACCCAAATTCTCAATACGCATGAGCACCATGACCATATTGGGGGCAACGAGGCCGTGGTGGCCGCCACGGGCGCCAAGGTGTTGGCGCATGCCAAAGCCAAAGACAGCATCCCTGGTTTGTTTCGTGGTTTGCTGGCAGGCGATGTGATCAAAGTGGGCCGCACGGTGGAGCTCGAGGTGCTGGACACGCCCGGTCACACCATGTGCCATGTCTGTTTGTGTGCCCACACCGACGAGCCTGCTTTGTTTTCTGGTGACACCTTGTTCAATGCGGGTGCTGGCAATTGTCACAACGGCGGTCATGTTCAATCGCTCTACAACACCTTTGCCCAACAACTCCACAAGCTGCCTGAGAACACCCGCATCTATCCTGGGCACGATTACATTGAAAACAACCTGCGATTCACCTTGAACCGTGAACCCGACAACCAAGCAGCCCAAGCCATGCTGGACCAAGTCTCGGGCCAAGACCTCAATGCACCGTTGGTGACCACCGTGGCGCAAGAGCGCGAGGTCAACACGTTTTTTCGACTCAGCCAAGCCAGTGTGGTGGCCCAATTACGCGCTTCTTTCCCAGACTTGCCTGAGCAGTTGGACGAAGAGACTGTGTTCACCAAACTCCGAGAATTGCGCAACAGTTGGTGACCTGTCGGGACAATTTCCCGGCTGACAGCTTCATAGAATGCACCCATGAATTTCAAGCGTGCTCAATCTGATTTGCTGTGGGTGCTGTTCATCGTGCTTGTTTTTTGGGCGCTGGCGGCTGAGTACCAGTTGTCCGAATGGTTGGTCTCACTCAGCCAATTGCATGAACCCATGCAACTCGATGAAATTCCTTGGACCTTGCTGGTCCTGAGCTTGGGCCTGGCTTGGTATTCATGGCGACGTAACGAGGATGCCCAGCAAGAAATCCAAGAGCGCATTCAGTCAGAACTCAAGGTGCAAGAACTGCTGAGGCACAACAGTGATTTGGCGCAGCGTTTGTTCACAGCCCAGGAAGATGAGCGACGGGCGTTGGCACGTGAACTGCACGACGAAATGGGGCAAACCTGTACAGCCATCCGCACCGAGGCCGCTGTTTTGTCAACGGGCAAACTTCCCCCCCAAGACATCTTGGACACAGCCCATCGCATATCCACATCTGCACAGCAAATCTCCAACCTGACCCGCCAGATGCTGCATCGGTTGCGACCTGCTGCTTTGGACAGCATGGGATTGACGGATGCTTTGCAAGCATTGTGTGATCAATGGCAAGCCACATCTGGAGTCGCATGTGTGTTTCATGCGGATACCTTGCCTGCCGTGATGGATGACTATTTGTGCGTCACGATTTACCGGTTGGTACAAGAAAGTTTGACCAATGTGGCGCGGCATGCCCATGCCCACACAGTGCATGTGTCTGTGCGCGTCACGCCCGATGCAAGCTTGATCTTGACCATTCAAGATGACGGCCAAGGCATGCGCAACCCGCACGGCAATCATGCTGGTTTTGGTTTGCTGGGCATGCGCGAGCGGGTGTCGAGTTTGGGAGGGCAACTGCGCTTGACCAGTCAACCCAACCAAGGCATGCAAGTCCTGGTGCAGCTGAAACTGGAGAGCCCATGATTCGCGTGTTGTTGGTGGACGATCATCCGGTGGTGCGAGCCGGTTATCTGCGCTTGTTGTCGCAAGACCCTGACATACAGGTGGTGGCTGAAGCCAGTCATGCAGATGAAGGGTATCAAGCTTTTGTGACCCATGCGCCAGATGTGACCATCACTGATTTGTCCATGCCAGGTGTGGGCGGTTTGGGTTTGTTGCAAAAAATACTGGCACGTGAACCTGCAGCCAAAGTCATGGTGTGCAGCATGTATGACGCTTCACAATTGGTGCAACGGGCACTTCAAACAGGCGCCAAAGGGTTTGTGTCTAAGAATGCCCAGCCCGAAGAACTGGTCAAGGCTGTGCATGCGCTTCACTTGGGTCATGTTTTCCTCAGCGAAGGCACCAGTGCGCCAGACGACAGCCTTGAATGGCCATCAGAAGTGAAGCGCATTGCCAGTTTGACGGCGCGTGAATATGAAATTTTTCGACTGCTGTCACAAGGCAAAAGCGTTTCAGAATGCGCCGAACTGATGCACCTGAGTCAAAAAACCATTTCCAACCATCAAACCCAAATCAAAGAAAAATTAGAAGTGGGCACCTTGGCCGCCATGGTGCATTTGGCGCAGCGCCACCAGGTCATTGCACCCAGCCATGCCCCATGAAAAAAACCTCACCAGCCCGCCGCTGGTGAGGTTTGAAGACCTGAAGGATATCTATTTGTTGTTAGAACTGATAGCGCATGCCTAACAGGAAGGTGCGAGGTGCACCCGGGGCGACGAAGTGTGCCACCGTGGGTTCGCCAGCGCTGATCAACTCGCCTGTGGGTGAAAAATTGTTTTCACCCACCATGCCGTAAGTTTCATAGCGCTTGTTGGTGGCGTTGTTGACTTTTCCAAAGAAGGTCAATCCTTTAGAGGCTTGGTATGTGGCTTTCAAATTCAGCAGGGTATAGCCCTTGATAGCCAAGTCGCCATAAACGGGGTCGCCATTGCCGTCTTCTGCAAGGACACCATCCTCATTGCCTTGGGTGACCAAGCTCGAGGTGTATTGCAGCCCTGCACCCCAATTCCACTGGGGCGTGGCTTGCCAGTCCATATTCAATTTGAGAGTATGAAGGGGCAATCCAGGCAGTCGCATGCCTGGGGTGATGTCCATTTCACGCTCGCCTGACAGTAATTCACCCGTTGCTTGGTAAGTGGCTTTCAAGTAGCTGTAGGACGTACTCATGTTCACGACGCCCCATTTTTTTTGCACGTTGACGTCTACCCCTTGGTAGCGGGTCTTGTCAAAGTTTTGAAAGTTTCCGCCCTGTGTCGGATCTGTATAAGGTACAAACAAGATATCGTCCTTGTTGTCTGTTTGATAGATGGACACCGCCATGCTGTAGTTGTCATTGCCTTTCAACCGAAGACCACCTTCTATGGTTTGTGCCACCACTTGCTTGAGGTAAGGATCTGCTTGTAAGCCAGTAGGCAGTAAACAAGGGGTTGTCACGTCAGCACAACCCAGTTCAATGACGGTAGGTGCGCGGTTGCTTTGTGACCAGTTGCCAAAGAAGGTGATGTTTCCTTGTAGCTTTTGAGTGATGCCGAAGGAGGGGTTGAACTTGCGGTAGGTGAACTTTTCTTCAGCGCGATCCGTGCCTACGCCGTTGTCATAGTTGGTGATGGTGTTGCGGACCGTGGTTTGGTTGTACCGACCAGCGATGGTGAAAAATCCGTTGTCTCCCCACTTCATCGTGTCAGATACAAACACACCAAATGACGTGGTACTGCCTTTGACGCCTGCCGTGCTCAGTGCATCATTGGCGCAATCGGTGGTCACCATGCGGGTGCTGTCGATCTCACACTCCTCTTGTGCGGTTGCGCCATAGGTGCTGCGACTTATGTCGATATTGGCACCGGTGGTGATTTGATGGGTATCAAGCAACTTGGTCATGTTGACGCTGACACCCGCACTGTTTTGCGAAGTGTTGGTCCGGTTCAAGACGCCTTCTGTGGTGTCGCCCTCTCCATCATTGTCAGTGTCTTGCAACTCAACATCCCCGCCCAATCGCTTTTGCTTGCCATAACGCACATAAGCCGTGGTGGCCAGTTCTGTGTCCTGGTCCAAGATGCGCTGCATGTTGAAGGTCAGCAAAGTGGTGTTGTTTTGGGTTTCATCAGGGTGGCTGTAAACCGATTTTCTGTCGATTTCATAAAGACCCGACGTGGTGTCTGTCATGGAAGGGGTGTCTACTTCGCCGTAGTTGGTGCTTGGCAGCAAACCATTGCCCACCAACTTGCTGTTGCCATGTAAAAACGACATGTCCCAGTTGGTGTCGTTTTGCGTACGACCTGCTTTGACAAAAATATTTTGCAAATTGCCGCTTGAATAATCGCGCCATCCTTGTTCATTGAACGCACTGGCCGCCACAAAGCGGTGCCACCCGTCACTGGATTTGTTGCCATGGGTCAGATCCACTTTGGCGCGACCATGACTGCCCACTGACAGACCCAATTCATTGCCTTGGCTGGTGAGGCCTGATTTGGTGGTGAACGCCAAGGCGCCACCCAAGGTGTTCAAGCCGTAAATGGGGTTGGAGCCAGGCACCAGGGTCACGTTGTCAAACGCCGCTTCAGGCAGCATGTCCCAGTTGACGACATCACCAAATGGTTCATTGACGCGCACACCATCCATGTAAACCGATAAACCTTGCGCGGCACCCAAAATGGCCGAGGCTCTGGAGCCACGGTAGGTGACATCTGCTTGATACGGGCTGCCCTGAATGTCATTGACATGCACGCCATTGAAGTTTTCATTCATGAACTCTGAAATATTCAGGTTGTTGCTGGCTTTGATGGTTTCGCTGTTGACGCTCTGCACTTCGTAGGGCAGTTTGTTTCTCTCTATGCCGATGCCTGGCAAGGGCGACGTGTTGATGACTTGCACTTCTTTCAAACTACCTTCGCTGGTGGCTTGAGCGCTGGCCAGACCGCAGCACAAGAGGGAGACGACCGCTGTCGCGGTGATGGTTTTGGCAAAAGGGATGGGGTTCATGACTGTGGCAGAAGGGTTAATACGAAAGCGGTGCAATTTAGTGATGGCATCCTGTGTTGCCTAGGGAAAAAATCCCTGGCAGTCGAAAATCAGGGAAAGCGATGAGAAATAGCCCTGCAACTCGCTAGGGGTACTGCAACACAAGTGACACAAGCTGTCGCAAAAAGAGAATTTGACGCCTCAAACAAGGGCTTTCCCTCATATGGAACGGGTCAGATTTCAATAATATGTCCCATGTTCCGCATCCCTCAATCAAGGAAGTATCTATGAGCCTTCAATTCAAAGTTAACGGCAAAGCCGTTCAGTCCAACTCCGAGGCCGACACGCCTCTGCTTTGGGTCATTCGTGACGAACTCGGCATGACCGGCACCAAATTTGGTTGCGGTGCTGCCCTGTGCGGCGCCTGTACTGTGCATGTCAACGGCGAAGCCGTTCGTTCATGCCAAACCCAAGTGGGCAATGTGGCTGGCTCTAGCGTCAGCACCATTGAAGGCCTGGGCGGCAACCATGCTTTGCAAAAAGCCTGGATCAAGCACCAAGTGCCACAGTGCGGCTACTGCCAATCTGGTCAACTCATGAGCGCTGCTGCTCTGTTGAGCCACAACAAAAACCCAAGCGACGCAGACATCGACGCTGCGATGGCTGGCAACCTCTGCCGTTGCGGTACCTACACACGAATCCGTGCTGCCGTCAAAGATGCCGCATCCATGATGCGTTCTGCTTAATTTCAAAGGAAATACATCATGATGAGCACAGAAACAAATCGCCGCGACTTCCTTAAAACCACCTCCATCACCACCTCTGGTTTGATCATGGGCGTGGTGTTGCCTGGTACCGTGCGTGAAACCATGGCTGCTGGCACATTGCACACCCCCAATGCATGGGTGCACATTGCCGATGACAACAGCATCACCCTGATTTCTGCCCGTTCAGAAATGGGTCAAGGTGTTTACACCTCCATGCCCATGTTGATCGCTGAAGAACTCAACGTTGACGTCACACGTGTCAACGTCGCTGCAGCCCCTCCCGGCGCACAGTACGCCAACGCTTTCTTGGGCGCCATGATCACTGGTGGTTCCACCTCTGTTCGTGAAGGCTGGGAAAAATTGCGCGTCGCTGGCGCCCAAGTGCGTGAAATGTTGGTGGCCGCAGCCGCTTCTGAGTGGGGTGTTTCACCCAGCGCAGTCAAAGCTGAAAACGGTATCCTGACTGGCCCTGGCGGCAAGAAAGCCACCTACGGTCAAATGGCTGAAGCCGCTTCCAAGCAGCCCGTGCCAGAAAAACCAGCCATCAAAGCACCCAAAGACTTCCGTGTTGTCGGCAAGCGCATTCCCCGTACTGACATCGCTGCCAAAGTCAATGGCACAGCCCAGTTCGGTATCGACGTTCGCCTGCCTGGCATGGTGTACGCCAGCCTCGAGCAGTGCCCCGTCATCGGTGGCAAGGTCAAGAGCGTTGACAGTGCCGCTGCCAAAGCCATGCCCGGCGTGGTTGATGTGGTTCAAATCCCTGATGGCGTGGCTGTTGTGGCCAGCTCATACTGGGCTGCTGTCAAAGCACGTCGTGCTTTGAAAATCGAGTGGGACAACGGCGCAGGCGCTGCAGTCAGCACAGCCAGCATGCTCAAAGGCACCATGGACGCAGCTGCCAACGGCAAAGTCATTGCTGTTCAGCCACCTGTGGGCGACGCCAAAGGCGCGATTGCCAGTGCTGCAAAACAAATCAGCGCCACTTACGTGACACCCCTGTTGTCACACTCACCCCTGGAGCCCATGAACTTCACAGCCCATGTCACCGCTGGTAAAGCGTTGCTCATCGGTGGTACACAGTTCCAACAAGGCGCTCAAGGTGCAACTGCTGCTGCTCTGGGCATCAAGCCTGAAGACGTGGATGTGCAAACCACCTTCTTGGGTGGTGGTTTCGGTCGCCGCATTGAACTCGACAACGTGGTTCAAGCCGCTCAAATTTCCAAAGCAGTCAAACTGCCTGTGAAATTGGTGTGGTCACGTGAAGACGACATGACCCACGACTTCTACAGCCCCATGGCTGTGAACCAACTGACTGCTGGTTTGGATGCCAACGGCAAGCCTACTGGTGTTCACCACCGTGTCACATCACAGTCCATCACACAACGTGCCTTCGGACTGCCAAAAGACACACTCGATCCTTTCATGGTCGAGTACGCAGTGGCGCCTTACAACATCGCCAACAGCCAGCACGACCTGGTGATCCACGATGCTGGTTTGCGTGTCGGTTACTACCGCGCTGTGAGCCACAAGCAAAACTGCTACGCCAACGAGTGTTTCATGGACGAATTGGCTGCAGCTGCAGGCAAGGACCCCGTTGAATACCGTTTGTCACTGTTGGCCGACAAACCACGTCACGCCAATGTGCTCAAACAAGCTGCTGAAAAAGCAGGCTACAAAAAAGGCGCCCCCAAAGGTCGCGCCTTCGGTGTGGCGCTGATGGACGGCTATGACACCTACTTGGCTGTCATCTCCGAAATCAGCATGGGTGCAGACGGTGAAGTTCGCGTTCACAAGGTGACTGCTGCTGCTGACTTGGGTGTGATTGTCAACCCCGAAATCGTGGAACAACAAATCCAGTCCAGCATCATCATGGCCATGGCCACTGCGCTGAAGCATTCCATCACAGTGGAAGATGGCAAAGTGCAACAAGCCAACTTCAACACCTATCCGCTGGTTCGTACCAACGAGTCTCCAGCCATCGATATCGTGTTGATCAAGAGCAGCGAAAAGCCTGGCGGCATTGGTGAACCCTTCATGGCTGCCACCGTGCCTTCACTGGCCAACGCTGTTGCCAACCTCACTGGCAAGCGCATTCGCACTCTGCCTTTGACTGGCAAGGCGATCCAAGAAGCCTGATCACCCAAGCGCTGAACAAGTCAGCGCTTGTGGGTCAGCGAAAAAGAGCGGGTTTACCCGCTCTTTTTTTTCGTCCCTGCGGTCTGCATGAACAATCCGCTGTGCAAGGCAAGCTTCATCTCGCATCAAACATCTGGGCCATTCGAGTTGCAAACTGCCATGAAAAAGCCACCCGAAGGTGGCTTGATGGAAGGGAAGAAAGTGGACTTTACTTCTTTACAACCTGCTCATCCAAAAAGCGGATGATGTCCTTGATTTCGTGGTCAGGCAGGATGCCACCCCAAACAGGCATGCCGTACTCGACGCGGCCCTTGGTGATGGTGTCATAAGTCACTTGCTTCCAGTTATCGCCATAACGAATCACCAGTTTGCGCAGATCACGCTCTTGCACAGGGCTGGCACCATTGGTGGCATGGCAATGAGAGCACTTGTTGTTGAAGTTTGAACGAACTTCAGCAGTGTCATAGGCGGGGGCAGCGTCAGCCACCAGCCATTCACGCTGTTCAACCTTCGCGCCCACCTTGATGAAGCCAGAAGACTTTTGGGCCAATACAGGTGTCTTGCTGATGTGCTTGTTGGCACTGTTCAAGAGCAAAGGAGCTTGTGTGGGGAAGCCGTACTTTTGGGTCAGTTGATTGATCTCAGGTTTGAGCTCTTCCAATGCTTTGTTGATTTGATCTTTCAACTGAGGCTTGTCTTTGGAGACAGCAATCGCAACTTGACCGCCCAAGCTTTCACCGGAAATAGGCAGAACCTGCCAGCGACCCTGGTGCATAGACTTGTTTTCAAAACCAGCGCTAGGACCCCACAGCAAGGCCATGTCAATTTCGCCTTTTGTCATGGCCTCAAATGCTTGCTCTTGCGTGCGGAAAGTGGTCCATTGGTAGCCTTCACCAGAGCTGGCAAGCAAAATGGCAGGAGGCGAACCAAACAGCACACCCACGCGTTTGCCTTTGAGATCCGCCAGACCTGAAAAAGTTTGGCCTTTGGGGGCCAACAAGGCGTAGCTGAGATTCAAGAACGCATTGCTCTTCACCAAGCCCTTGACGCGGTATTCAGCATCTGCAGGCAGCGCGAAGTAAGCATCACAGCCGTCCATGGTGTTGCGCAGAGCACGGCGTTGGTTGAAAGACAACCACCACACGTATTCAACCGGTGTGCCCAAGCGTTGACCAACTTTTTCAGCGAGCTCGATGTAGAGCCCTTTTTCTGCGCCCTCAGATTTGCTGAAAGGCAGGTTGTCAGGATCAGAACAGACGCGCAGGGTGTCTGCTGAGGCCATGGGTGCTGCCAATGCAGACACTGCCAGTGCGGCCAAGCTCAGACTGTGTCTGAGCGCACTGTTGAACGACTTGGACATGAAAAATTCTCCTATGGGTTTTGAAAATACGCTGGAAATATTGTTGTTGTGTCACGCACAGGTTGAAAACCATTTCCAACCATCACAATATTTTCAGCGTACACCCTTAATGCAGGGTTACAAGGAATCAACTTTTGAAAAAAAGACACCGCCCCAAAGGGCGGTGTCACATTCAGATCATGTCAGTGAAGACAACAATCAGTTCAGAGCGAAGACGTACAAAGTACCGCCTTCTGGGCTGGCAGCAACCATCTTCTCGCCAATTTTGCCGAAGAAGGCAGGCATGGACTGAGTGCGACCTGACACGACAGCGATGTACTGCTTGCCGTCCAAGGTGTAGCTGATAGGTGCAGCGCTGATGCCTGAACCAGCATTGAACTTCCACAGTTCTTTGCCAGTCTTGGCGTCATGTGCGCGGAAGACACCTTTGATGTCACCAGCGAAGACCAAACCAGTGGTGGTGGTCATGGTGCCGCCGTTGAATGGCAGGTCATCCTTGTTGAACCACACTTCTTTTTGAGCCACGGGGTCCCAAGCTTTCAAACCACCGAGGTAGCCGCCAGGACCAGGCTTGTCCAAGTCGAAGTTCACGCCCAAGAAGAACTGGCCGCGCTTGTATTCTTCTTGAATGCCTTCCAAGTCCATGCACAAGTTCATGGTGGGGATGTACACCAAACCTGTTTTGGGGTTGTAAGACATGGGCATCCAGTTTTTACCGCCAACCAAGTTGGGGCAAATGTCTTTGGCCCACTTTTTCAGGCGAGGACGCTTTTCGTTGTTGGCTGCTTCGATAGGCATGCCAGTTTTCAGGTCAATACCAGTGGCCCAGTTGGTAGGCACAAAGTTCTTGGCTGAAATCAGCTTGCCGTTAGAGCGGTCGATCACGTAGAAGAAACCGTTGCGGTTGGCTTGCATCAGCGCAGGCACTTGTTTGCCGTCGATGGTCAAGTCAGCCAACACCAATTCGTTCACACCGTCGTAGTCCCATGCGTCATGGGGTGTGAACTGGTAGTGCCAAACGATGTTGCCGGTGTCAGGGTTCATGGCGATGACAGAAGCGGTGTACAAGTTGGTGAACTTGCCAATGTCGCTAGAGTCATTGCCGCGAACGACGGCTGTCCAAGGACCAGGGTTGCTGGTGCCGTAGTAGACCAAGTTCAGTTTGGGGTCGTATGAACCGACGTTCCATGCAGCGCCGCCGCCTGTTTTGCCAGAGTCACCTTTCCAAGTGTCAGCATTTTTCTCATTGCCAACTGGAACGGTGTGGGTACGCCAAACTTCTTTACCTGTGGATTGGTCCAAAGCAACCAATGCACCACGCACGCCGTACTCACCGCCACCGAAGCCGGTGATCAGGACGTTTTTAGCGATGGTGGGGGGAGATGTGATGACGGAACCTTGTGTGTAGTCCACAACGGTTGTGGTCCACAGCTCTTTGCCAGACTTGGCGTCGAGGGCTGTGACTTTGGCGTCCAAACGGCCAACGAAGATTTTGCCGTCGTTGTAAGACACACCGCGGCTGTTCACGTCACAGCAAGCGTATTGGTCCACGCCTTTTGGCATTTCGGGAGACCATTTCCAGCGAACTTCACCAGTTTTGGCGTTCACGGCAAACACGTTCTTGGGACCGAAAGAAGAGGTCACATAGAGGGTGTCGCCAACCAAAATGGGGCTGGATTCTTGTGAACGGTTGGATCCCAGTTGCAGAGCCCATTTCACATTGAGTTTGCTCACGTTGGCGGGCGTGATTTGGGTACCTTGGCTGTAACGCTGGTTACCGAGATCGCCACCGTATGTGGGCCAGCTTTGTGCGCTGGCAAGCGATGCTGCGCCCAGGGCGGCAGCGAACGCTACTGACTTCATCAAAAGTTTCATAAAAAAATTCCTTCAGAGTTTAACAAAGGGAACACAACTAACGGGGTTGATTCTTCACGGACTTGTATAAGAGTGCGCCTAGAACAAACCCTAGTCGGGTTAATAGAGTTGGCGAATTTCTCAAAAAGAGACACCGCGTTCATGCGGTGTCTAGGTCAAAATATCAGGGCTAACGAGCGCTTGTAAGCTGGTGTAACGATCGCGTCAAACTCGTGTCAGCATTCAGTTCGATCGAAGCAAGCGCATGCGCATCACTCCGCCTTGCAGCAGCTTGGTGGTGGTGGGCTCCACACGTTCAACTTGCACCAAACCCACGCCAGGGCAATACCATTCTTTTTGCACCAAGTGATTGGGTTTGTAGGCGAAGGCCTCATCGTTCCAAAGCAATATTTCAAGCTTGCCTTCAACCAAGGCGCAATTTTCAAATTTGTCTGCTGGTGTATCAACTTTGGCGTCCAGTGCCAAAACGGTGAAGACCATGGGTAAGTTTTGGTACTTGGGCAGATAACGGAAGTCTGCAGGCTTTTCATTCCTACGACGCAGCACATAGGGCACGGTGGTGGTGGTCCACGTGGTGCCCACATTCAGCGTGTGCGGCAACACGGTGCGCACTTCCTCGTCCATGATGGCGCGTTCTTTCAAAGGGGCTTTCATCGCCACGCGTGCAATTTCTTGGTCAGTACTTTGCAGCCAGTATTCATGGCCCATGTCGGTGCGACGTCTCCAGGCTGTGCTGCCATCGCTCAACTCGGCACTGCCCAGATTGCGAATTTCCAAGGTGGACTTCACTGTTTTGGTATCAGGCTCGTCGTACACGGTTTCTATTTGATAGGTCCAGCTCTTGCCTTTGACCAAGGGAAACAAATTGTTTTCATGGGCAGGCTTGTCACAGGCTGCCAAGGCAAGCAGTCCAAGGAGACACAAGGGTGTGAGGATGCGCATGGTCATTTCTCAGGCACGTGGGGTGTGGGCAGATCCATGATCTTGACTTCTTGCTCATCATTGCCAGGATTTAACCAGCCCGAGCCTTTGCCATTGCCGGGTTTGGCTTCGGCCACGCCCATTTGGTTGACGCCATCGCGGCCCTTGCGCATGCCTTCCACAATTTGCTCGTGCATGGGGCGGCTGTAAGGCAATTTGTACGCCTTGGGTTGAAGCACACCCTTTCCTTCTTCAATCGGTGTGATCCAGATGTAGAGCGCACCATCAAATTTGGGTCTGGGCTCGTCCACGATGGCGGCAATCATCACAAACCGTTCGGGCAGTGCATCGGTGCTGGGGATGCCCAGCAACGAGTGAACGCCCGCGTAGCCCCAAAAATAAAAACCTGTCACCCCCAGGGCCAGCAGGCCTTTGAGCCATCGTGGCCAGTTGGAGAACACCAGCGCCAAGGCCAGCAGCAGGGCAAAGACAACGAAAACGAGGATGAAGGTAAGAGTCATGTCAATTCGAGCTCATGAGTGATTTGGGGATGGTGTTGATGTTCTCTACACCACCATTGGGAGTGACTGTGAAACGTGTCAAGGTCAATTCCTTGCCGCGTGCTTCCAAGGTGGATTGACCATAAAAAACAACCTCGGCTTTGGGGTTGACTTTGATGATGGACAGCGTGGCTTCGACCGGTTTACCCGCTCTGGGGTCGTTGGCGTCAATGTCCTTGGTGTCGTAATAGTTGGCGTTGACCACGTATTCACCGGGCACGATGCTGCGAATGGTCACCACCTCTTGACGCAAGGGGTTGATCACCTTGTTGCCATTGATCATGATGGTGTTGTTCGAGTTGCCACGGTCATCGCGGTCCAAGTGCATCAGGTCCGCCTCGCGGTTGCGAAACCAAACACTCTCACCAGAAGGACCCTGCACCCACAGGTCAATGTCGTTGGGGTCCATGTCAGGCCATGACAAGGTGATGATGTACTCGGCTTTGGCTGGGATGTCGCCCGATTTGGTGGCCTTGGGGTTCATGGCCAGCAACGCGATGATGAAACAAAAGACGAACGCGATCAGCATGTTGAACAACATGTCGTAGAAAGGATCAACCTCGGGTTCGCGTGCGAATCTGTTTTTGCGCATGAGGGGTGGGCCGCTTCAGCGACCGATGCGTAGGCCGTGGCGTTGCGCTTGGGCCACCAGTTCATCCGAAAAACGGTCCATGCGGGTGAGTTGCAAGCCCAGCAAAATATTGCCCACCAAGCCCACCATGGTGGTCAGCAAGGCGACGCCCAAACCGGAGGTGAGATTGCGCAGCAGGTCTTGTGCTTGGCTGGGATCGAAGCTTTGAATTTGACCAATTTGCATGGCCAGCACGGAAAAACCAATCACCTTGCCCAGCAGTCCGAGTTTGAGTTGAACGCCATTCACCCACCAAGCGGTGGTGTGAGGACCATGCGTCTTGTCCATCAACAAGTCCAACGGGGCACCGCTGTCTTGAGGGTTGGCGGCCAGTGCAGTCCAGTATTCCCCCACCCAGCCTTTGCAATCCATCAAACCTTCATAGCCTCGTGCAACCGCTTGTTGCAGCAGATCGCGTTGCTTGGCCAATTCCTTAGACCGCACACCGCACCACAAGGTGGACACGGCAAACACAATGATGATGACCAAGGTGATGCCAGTGGGGTCGGAGCTGATCAGCAAATGCCACACACCTTTGACGCCCAGGAGCCAAGTGGAGAAGACGAACAGGCCGACCAACACCAGCCATTCGAACCACAGCGGCTCTACTTCCCAATGGGGGTTGTTGGCTTTGAGACGTGAGAAAAAAGACTTCAAGACAAACCACCTGTGAAAAGCAAACGGCATTGTGAACGCATGCCACCGGCTTCAAATTGGGGCACAGCAAGAGTGGGGCGGACTATAACTGACAAGTAATCAAGATTTTTGCTAGGTCAAACCTGCGGGTCTTTGTCCAATTTAATTAGGTGAATTCAGACAGCTTTCATAGACTCGCGGGTTTTGTTCAATGAGACCCATTGCGGTCATTTTCGGTTTGATAAGAGAGAGATCATGTTGAAACGTTACGCTGCCATTACATTTGCCGTGATTTGCTTGGCCCACCAAACAGCCGTGGCTGACGAAGCCAAGACGCTGTCATCTGTTGTGATCACTGCCACCAAAACAGAACAAGACAGTTTTGATTTGCCCATGTCGATTGACAAAGTCAGCAAAGAGCAAATTCAAGACGGTCAATTGCAAATGACATTGTCTGAAAGTTTGGCCCGCGTACCTGGTATCACCGCGCAAAACCGCACTCAAATGGCACAAGACCCACAAATTTCTTCGCGCGGTTTTGGAGCACGCTCCGCATTTGGTGTGCGTGGTATCCGTTTGTATGTAGATGGTGTACCTTTGTCGATGCCTGATGGAAGCGGCAATCCTGGCAGCATTGATCTTGGCATGATGGATTCGGTTGAGGTGATGAGGGGACCGTTTTCTGCGATGTATGGCAGTTCTTCCGGCGGCGTCATCCAAATGTTGACTGGGAAAACGCAGGCTGATTCTGAAATTTCTGCTGATGTACTGAATGGCAGTTTCAATACATCAAGAGAATCTATCAGCACGTCAGGCAAAACACAAAATTTTGATTATCAAATCGGTATATCTGATTACTCATCTGACGGTTTTCGTAATCAAAGCAAAAATAACAAGCAGCAAGCCACTGCCAAATTGGGTGTTGCAATTTCTTCCGACACCAAGCTGACTACTTTGTTCAATTGGTTTGATCAAAATGCACAGGATCCAGGCGGTCTGAAGCGTACAGCAGCGTCACGAGAGCCTTCAGCATTTATCTCCCCGCGAGATACATCCACCAGTGCCAGTTCCAGTCAAGCGAACACGCGTGTTGCGAGAAGCAATGGGCAAGTTGGATTTAACTTGGAACATCAATTGAATGCCGACAACACGATCAACTTGATCATGTACGCTGGCCATCGTGAAAACTTGCAATACCTGTCCACAAGCGGAACCTCTTCGACTGGTCGTGCCAGCAGCATCTCGAGAGACTTTTATGGATTCGAAACCAAAGCCACCTCCAAAGGGAATTTTCAAGATAAACCTTACTCGCTGACTTACGGCTTGAATCTCGGTGCGTTGGTTGATGATCGTTTGGACAGGGCTGCTTCACTTGGTGAAATCACAGCCGCTGGTATTGCTTCTCCGACTCGTGATGAAAATCAAAGAGCCAGCAATGCGGATGTTTATGTTCAGGGTTTGTATTCCATCAGTACCAATGTAGACCTGCATGCTGGGTTGCGTTACTCCAGTGTTTCATTGGAAATTGCAGACAAAGATGGAACGCCATCAACTGGCAGCGGCAAATTGAACTTCAATAAAACAATTCCTGTGGCTGGCGTGGTCTACAAGCTTAACCCGACCATTAACTTGTACGCCAACGCTGGACTGGGCTATGAAACCCCAACTTTGGTTGAAATCACTTATTTGGATCCCACCAACGCGTCACTAGGTCCCAACTTATCGTTGGCACCTAGCACCAGTAAAAACTATGAAGTGGGTGCCAAACTATTCACCACTGACAACAGCACATTGAACATTGCTCTTTTCGATATTCGAACAGAAAATGAAATCGTGACCAAGCAATTGCAAGGCAGCACTGGTAGCTACAAAAATGCGGGTCAAACCACGCGCTCTGGTGTCGAGCTAGCATTTGATGCTTTAATCAGCAACAACCTCACAAGCCATTTCTCTTACACCTATTTGGATGCGAAATTTGCATCGTCCTTTGCATCTGCCTCAGGCGCTACTGTCAATGCAGGTAACAGGATACCTGGTACCTACCAGCAACAAGCTTTCGCAGAATTATCTTGGAGCTATCCAGAATGGGGTCTTCAAACAGCGGTTAATGCCATTTACAACAGCGACGTCAAAGTGGATGATGTCAACAATGACTATGCACCTGCTTTCACCGTGTTTAATCTGAGAGCCAGTTTGACCCAGAAACCAGGAAAGTGGCGCATTTCAGAATATGTCACATTAAACAACGTGACTGATGTCCAATACATTGGTTCTGTCAAAGTCAACGATGCAAACAGCCGTTTCTTTGAACCTGCGGCGCCATACAACTGGATCGCTGGTGTCAAGGCAGCTTACAAGTTTTAAGCCATCAAAGTCGCTTCGGGAACATTTCCCGAAGCGCTCTTTCCCGCCTGTCTTAAGATGCAAATTCTCATCTGATATCACCTCAAAGGTTTGACCAATGAAATTCTTGTCACTCTCCGCAGTGCTTGCTTTGTCTGTTTTCAGTACCGCGCCGGCCTGGTCTCAAGGCCGCGCTTTTGCCACCAACGAAGGGGCTGGCACCATTTCAGTCATCGATGTGGCCACAGACACCGTCTTGTCCACCATTGAAACAGGTGGCAAACCGCGTGGATTGGCGGTTTGCAAGGGCAGCGACAAGCTGTATGTCTCAGAACAAAATTCTGCGCAGTTGTGGATGATCGATACCGTCAAAGGTGAGATTGAGCAGCGCGTGCAATTGGGCGAATCTCCCGAAGCGCTTTACTGCTCGCCCAATGGCGAATGGTTGGCTGTGGCCAATGAAGGCACCAACAGCATCAGCTTCATCAATGTGAAATCCTTCAAATTGATGTTCTCCATTGCTGTGCACGGCAAAAACCCAGAACATGGTGTGTTCAGCCCAGATGGCAAATTCATGTTGGTCTCTGCCGAAGAAGCCGATCAGGTTGATATCTTGGACATCGCCAAGCGCAAGCAAGTGGGGTCGGTCAAAGTAGGCGATCGTCCCCGTGGCATCGCTTTCGCGCCCGACGGCAAGCGCGCTTATGTGGCCGTTGAAACTGGCAGCCTGTTGGTTGCCATCGACATGAAAACCCGCAAGGTGGTGGGCAAGCAAGAGGTGGGTAAACGCACTGCTGGCGTGATTGTGTCGCCCGATGGTGCCTATGTGTTTGCCAGCAATGGCGGCGACGCCAATGTGTCGATGGTGGACACCAAAACATTCACCTTGGTGGAGAACATCGCCATCGGGCAGCGCCCCTGGAACATGGGTTTCAGCCCTGACGGCACCAAACTCTATGTCGCTTCAGGTCGCAGCGGTTCTGTCAGTGTGGTGGACTTGGCCTCACGCAAAATGGTGAAAGAAATACCCACAGGCAAGTTGCCCTGGGGTGTGGTCACCCAATGAACCCAGACAAATACAACCGTGTTGCTGTTGTTTTACATTGGGTGTTGGCGCTGGCGCTGATCGCGCAGTTTGGCTTTGGTCTTTGGATGGAAGACATCCCGAAAGACCCTCCCGGGGTGCGTGCTTATTGGTTCAATCTGCACAAATCATTTGGGTTGGTGATGGGCTTTTTGGTGCTATGGCGATTGGGCTGGCGTGTCACCCATTCAGTACCGCCCGATTTGCCCAACATGCCCGCGTGGCAAGCCCGTGTGTCCAAGCTCAACCATGGTTTGATGTACTTGGTGATGTTGGCGATTCCTGCATCAGGTTTTTTGGGCTCAAGTTTCACGCAGTACCCGGTGAAATTTTTCGGCTATCCACTGCCGCGCTTGTGGGAGCCAGATCCTCAGATGAAAGAGTTGTTCTCCGAGTTGCACGAAGGCTCATCTTGGGTATTGGTGGGCTTGCTGGCCTTGCATGTGGCTGCGGTGCTGTGGCACGTGTTGGTGAAAAAAGATGGATTGCTGCAACGCATGAGCCTGCGAGCTTGACAGGCCTGTCCCGTGAAAATTCTGTTTGTTCATCAAAACTTTCCCGGGCAGTTCAAACATTTGGCACCAGCGTTGGCCGAGCTTGGGCATGAAGTCCATGCGTTGCTGCTGACCGCACAAGCTGGTCAAACATGGCGGGGTGTTCAAGTGCACACCTACCAACCCCAACGTGGCTCTACAGCGAACATCCACCCGTGGGTGATTGATTTCGAGGCCAAAGTGATCCGTGGTGAGGCCGTCATGCGCTGGGCCATTGAACAACGCGACCAGCGCGGGTTCACACCTGATGTGGTGGTGGCCCATCCTTCCTGGGGTGAAAGCCTGTTCATCAAACAAGTTTGGCCGCAGACCAAACTGGGCTTGTTTTGTGAGATGTATTACCAGTCGCATGGACAGGATGTGGAATTTGACCCTGAATTTTCTCAACCAGATGCCAGCCAGGGCAGCCGCTTGTTCATCAAAAACACGGTCAACATCTTGCATCACGATTTGGTCGACGCGGCCATCTCGCCCACCCATTGGCAAGCCAGCACCTATGAGCCACAGATGCGCCAACGGATCACGGTGGTGCATGATGGCGTTCAAACCGATCACATCCGTCCCAATCCCGATGCACGCTTGACCTTGGGCGATGGTTTGAGCTTCACGCGTGAAGACGAGGTGGTGACGTTTGTCAGTCGCAACCTGGAGCCCTATCGCGGTTACCACATCTTCATGCGCGCCTTACCCACCTTGTTGCGGCAACGGCCCCAGGTACAGGTGGTCATCGTGGGTGGTGATGGTGTCAGCTATGGCGCCAAGCCACCGGCTGGTCAAAGCTGGAAGCAGATTTTCATGGACGAGGTGCGTGGTCAGATCAGCGACGCAGATTGGTCACGCGTGCATTTCGCAGGACGCCTGCCTTACGACCAGTTTCTGACCATGCTGCAAATCAGCCGGGTGCATGTCTACCTCACCTATCCCTTTGTCCTCAGTTGGAGTTTGATTGAAGCCATGAGTTCGGCTTGCGCCATTGTGGCCAGTGACACCGCCCCCGTGCTTGAGGCCATTGAAGATGGTGTGACCGGCAGGTTGGTCAATTTCTTTGACCACCAAGCACAGGCAACTGCGATTGGCGACTTGTTGGAACAACCTGATGAGCGGGCCCGTTTGGGTGAGCAGGCCCGCGTCCGGGCCATAGAGCGTTACGACCTGAACACCGTTTGTCTGCCCCAGCAACTGGCTTGGGTACAGGCGCTGGCTGCAAAGACCTAAATCACTTTGAAGTGGTGCGTGCCATCGCGCTTGAGTTGTTCCACCAGACCGTATTCCCAATCCAGGTAGGCCTGCATCGCCTCCGCGGGGTTATTGGTGCCCTCGTAGGGGCGGCGATAACGGTCGATGCGCGGGCTGGCCAAATAAGACTCACCTTGCTGGGTGCTGAAACCTTGGGCAATCCATGCGGCATTGCCACCTGTCAAACACAGCACCTCTACACCTGAGCGCACCAGCGGTTGCAACTCGGCCGCGGCATAACGCGAGACCCGGCCATCGGCGCAGGTGAGTACATAGCGGTTGGCTTTGTGCACCCGGTTGAAGTCTTGTGCCATTTGCGAGCGAAGCAACCACCAGGCTCCTGGGATGTGGCGTTTCACATAGGTGGCGCTGTCACCCAAATCGATCACCAGGCTCAGGTTGGAACGGTTACCCAGCCATTCTTTCAAGGTGACCACATCGACTTCTTTCACCGGGTGCAGGGTGTCAGGCAGACGTGGTTGCGGTGCGCCTGTCACGCTCAGGTCGGGTGATTTGACATCTTTGAGCACAGCCACTTCCCAGCCCATTTGCGACAACCAAGATGCTGTGAGCGATGCGCGTACCCCATCGTCGTCGTACAGGACCACGCGCGCCCCGCGCACACCCACATGGTGATCGGTTTCTTGCACCAATTGACCGCCGGGTGCGCTCACAGCACCTGGTAAGTGGCCTGCAGCGTATTCCTCGGGGGTGCGCACGTCAAACAAATAGGTGTTGCGTGTTGCGTCTGCTTGCCAAGACCGCAAGGTATCGCGGTCGATGCGCTGCACACCAGCCCGAAACAACAGGGCCAAGGCGGTCGCAGCCGATTTGCTGCGGTCGGCTTCACTCACCTCGCCAAAGCGCCGATCGGCCTTTTGTGCCAGTTCAAACCCGGCCAAGGTCCAACCGATGGTGCCGTTGCGCAGTGCACAGACGGGGTTGGGAATACCGGCATTGATCAGCGACTGCGCCCCAATGATGCTGCGGGTGCGGCCAGCACAATTGACCACGATGCGGGTGGTGGCGCTGGGGGCCAAGGCACGTGCTCGCAACACCAATTCACCGCCTGGCACGCTGATGGCGCCTGGGATGCTCATGGTTTGGTATTCGTCAAACCGGCGGGCATCCAGGACCACCATGTCCGAGCCGCGGTCAAGCAAGGCTTTCACCTCGTGTGCCGAGAAAGAGGGAGTTTTGCGCACCGAATCCACCAATTCACCAAAGGCTTTGCTGGGCACATTCACATCGCGAAACAATTCACCGCCAGCAGCAGCCCAGCCTGTCAGGCCATTGAGCAAGATACTGACCTCGGTGTAGCCCAGACGGTGAAACAAAGGCACGGCGCGAACCGCCAAACCTTCGCCGTTGTCCATCAGCACAATCGTGGTGTCCAACCGTGGGATGCGTTGGTGCGCATCGACCTCGATGCGCCCATAGGGCAGGTTGATGGCAAACAAAGGATGGCTTTGCGCGTAGGGATCCTCTTCACGGAGATCGACCAAGGCGATTTCTTGCTTGGCCAACAGCGCTTCGCGCACCTGTTTGCAGGTGGTCACGGGATGGGGATGGCCGGGATCGGTCAACACCTCAGCAATGTGTTCAACCTCAGTAATGATGGACTCTATATCGGTAGCGTGCACCAACTCTGTACTGGTATTGAGGTCTGCCTGAATTTGCTGTGGATCCGCTGCTGGCGCAGGAATGGATACGGGAGCTGGCGCGGGAACGGGCTGGGGGGGAGCCACAAATTGGGGTGCAGTGGTGGGCGGCGTCATCCACACAGCCTCTTGCTGTTCGCCCACCCACATCACATTGCTGTAGCCGGAGACAAAAGTGGCGCGTGAGCCGTCCTCGCGGTAGGTGTGGCGTTCAATCTTGCCGATGTTGCCGCCATACACATGGATGCTGATCGAGACTTGGTCGCGCAAGGCGTTCCAAACTTTGTGCACATCCCCGATGCGAGGCGATACGGCTTCGATGTCCCCTGGGAGCATGTCCACTTGGAAACCCGCAGGCACCCATCGGCCATCGGACATGCGGCTGTAGGGCTGACATGATTCAGAACCACGCAACATGCCCACCAAGCCCCAAACGGTGTGGTCGTGTACCGGGGTGGATTGACCGGGACCCCAAACGAAGCTCACCACCGAGAAACGGTCTTGCGGATCGGCGTACAGCAAAAATTGCTGGTAGTGCTTGGGGTGAGGGCGGGCAAAGTCTGGGTTGAGCCAGTCGTCGTTGCACAGCAAGGGGTGAAGCAGTTGCTGGGCTTGATCCAACAGCTGAGGTTCTGGCGGCGCACTGTCCACCAGACGGGTGAGGTCGGCCAAAAACTGGTGCAGTCGGGCGGTGTTGATGGACGTGACAGCTGACATGGGGTTGCGTGGGTAAATCCTGTCGCCATTGTTTCACAGGATATGCTTGGGGTTCACATGAGCACAGTTACACATTCTTCATTCGTCTTGGCTGGTGTGATGGGGTGGCCCATCTCGCACTCCCGCTCGCCCATCATCCACGGCCACTGGCTTGCTGAGCACGGATTGCGAGGCGCTTACCTGCCCTTGCCGGTCAACCCTTCACGCCTGAGCGAAGCGCTCACGGGCTTGTCGGCGCTGGGATTTGCGGGCTGCAATTTAACCCTGCCCCACAAAGTCCAGGCCTTGGAATGCCTGAACAACATGGATGCGGTGGCGCGGCAAATTGGCGCGGTCAACACCGTGGTGGTGCAAGCCGACGGCAGTTTGCATGGCACCAACACGGATGCATTCGGTTATTTGCAAAGCCTGCGCGAAGCGCAACCGACCTGGCAAGCTAGCACCGGTCCAGCCGTGGTGCTGGGTGCCGGTGGTGCTGCCCGTGCGGTGGTCTGGGCCTTGGCCGATGCGGGTGTTTCTGAGATTCGCTTGCTCAACCGCAGTTTGGACAAGGCGCAGGCGCTGGCCACTGAATTTGGCGCGCCAGTGAAAGCCTGGGACTGGGCGCAACGCCATGCGGCCTTGGCGGACGCTGCCTTGTTGGTCAACACCACCACCCAAGGCATGCAGGGTCAACCGCCCTTGGATATTCAGTTGGATGCCTTGCCCTTGCACGCCGTGGTGTCGGACATTGTCTACACCCCCTTGGAAACCGATTTGCTGGTTCGCGCCAAAGCGCGTGGCAATCCGACTGTGGGTGGTTTGGGCATGTTGTTGCATCAAGCCCGGCCTGGCTTTGCGGCATGGTTTGGCGTCATGCCCGAGGTGACACCCGCTTTGTGGCAGGCGGTGCTGAAAACCTTCTGAGCCTTATTTGCGCACCGCGGGCACCTCGATCGGCAAGCCTTGGGCGCGCCACATCAAATAGAGGTTCAGGTTGCGCATGTCCACATGGCCCCAGGGCGGTAACTCGGCCTTCACACTGGCATAGCAAAAACGCAAGCGGCGCTCCAAGGAGGCCAAGTACTGCCAATCCAAGCGGAAGATGGGGTAGCCATTGGGCTGACCTTGGCTGAGTTTGTCGGTGAACAGGCGCTGACCCCAACGCTGGTCATGGCACTGGGTGCAGGACAGGTTCATTTGTCCTTGCCGGGTCATGAACAGTTTTTGACCAGCCTCGAAATGTTTTTGGGCGGGTCCGTCAATGCTGACTTTGATCGGCATGCCTTTGGACGCGCCATTCACATGCAGGGTCATGGCCAGCAACTCGTCGGACTCCAGCGGCCAATCAGGCGCTTTTTGCTGTTTTTGGCGGCAGTTGCGGATGCGGTCTTCCACGTTGAACAATTTGCCCGTGGCCTTGTCAATCAGGGGGTAACGGGTGGCCACGCCTTTCATGCTGTCAGAGGCTTCGCCGTGACAGGACTGACAGCTTTTGTTGGTTTTGCCTGCGGGCAAGTTCCAAAGCTGGGCGCCTTTGTCAATGCCATGGGCACTGGGGCTGGCGAAATCATCGTCGAGTTGCAGTCCTTTCACTTCATCGCTGGCAAAAGCCAGACCCGACTGGAGTTTGTCCAATGGAATCAGGCGCTGCTGCGCAGTGGCTGGGTTGCACATGGCGCCTGCCAGCAACACCATGGACATGACCTTGGCGATCATCAGACGGCCATTGACAACAAATCTGCTCATGGTTTGGGCGCGCTGGAGCTGTTGGCCAACTGGACCACCAAGGGGTGGCGCAACTCGCCAATATTGGCCTTGTCGTCCACCCACTTGAAATGCAATTCGCCCGATTTGGTGGCACGCAAATAGAACTCGAACAAAGGGTTGGCCGCGATGCCAGTGGTGGGCTCGGCGCGAAACACCTCTTGGTTGTTCAAGGTGCAGGTGAGTTGGCGGATGACGTTGCGCTTGATCAGCACCCCATTGATGTCGCGTAAAAAACCGCTGTCCATCGGGTGGTTGACCAGCAGGCGCAGTTTGAACACATCGCCTTCCACAATGCGCTGGGGGAGTTGGATGCGTGCGTTGCTCATGTGCCATTGTCCACACAGGCTGCTTCGGTGACTTCGACTTCTTGTGTTTGGTACAAAAACGTACCGTCAGACAAACGCGCCAAGGCCACCACCATCTGGGTACCCGACAAACGCACCCGGGTGCTGATCTCGGCTTTGCCATTCCAGGGGCCCAGCACAAACAAACACATGAGGGGTACCGGGTTGCGTTGAGACACCAGGTAAATATGGGTGACGTGGGACGCCTCGGTCATGGGACTGTCCACCTTCAGGTGCAATGGCACCAGGTGCCCGTTGTCAGCCAACATGGGCAAACTCAAACTCACACCCTCTTTTTTCATGGACTGGTTTTGCACAAAAGGCTTGACCATTTCATCAAAGGTGCGCAAGCGGGATTCGGCCAGACCACTCAGGGTGAGTTTGTCCACCTGAGCCCATGCCGTGCCCGCATGCAGACCAGTCAAGCCCAAGGCGGCCTGACCGATGGTGGTCAAACAATCACGTCGATTGAGCATTGATTTCAAAGGGAGCTGTCCTTGGGCGGGTTGAGCAAATAGGCCACGATGTCTTCCAAGCCTTGTTGGGTGAGCACAGTTTTGCCTTTCAGCGGCTTAGCCACATTGTGCAGGCCTTTGGTGCTGAAATAAGCGGGCATGAATGTGTCGGGATTGATCAGGCGTGGATCTGCAATGCGCTGGCGCAGCATGTCCGGGGACATGCGCTGAGACACGCCGACCAAACTCGGTCCCATGTCGCCGCCATCTTTGAGACCAGGGACCACATGGCACAGCACACAGCCGGTTTCTTGGCGGTTGAGCAGTAGTTTGCGACCACGATCGACATTGGCCGTGGCCGCAGAGGGGGTGGGGGGCATGCCTTCGGCTGCATGCGCCACGGCACCCCACAACCACAATGACAGGAGCAGGTGTTTCATGCGTGCTGGGGGTGCAGGTAACGTTTCAAGGCGTCGGCGCAAACACCCAAGGCTGCATGGGACTCACGCATGACCCGTCCCATGGTGATGAAACCGTGGATTTGACGCTCAAAACAGACGTATTCCGTGACGCCACCTGCTGCGGCCATGGCATCGGCATACATCAGGCCCTCGTCGCGCAGGGGGTCAAAACCAGCGGTGAGCACAAAGGCAGGCGGTAAGTGGGCATGGGACTCGGCCTTGAGGGGCGAGGCACGCCAGTCGTGGCGGTCTTGCGGATGGGGCAGGTAATGGTCCATGAACCAGTGCATGGCTGCGGCGGTCAGCATGTAACCCTCGCCATTGGCGTGGTAGCTGGGGGTGTCGGGGTACATGAGGGTGGCAGGGTAAATCAACAACTGGAAGGCAGGCGCTTGGGCACTGTCGCGTGAACCCAAACAAACGGCAGCCGCCAAGTTGCCACCCGCGCTGTCGCCGCCCACGGCGATGCGGGTCGGGTCCACGTGCAGGCGCGCGGCGTTGTCTACCACCCAGTGAAAGGCTTCCAGCGAGTCGTTGTAGGCGGCAGGGAACGGATGCTCGGGGGCCAAACGGTAGTCCACTGAAAACACGGAACAGCCACTGGCATTGCACAACTGGCGACAAAGCACGTCATGGGTTTCAATGTTGCCAATCACCCAGCCGCCGCCATGGAAATACACCAAAGCGGGGAGCACTTGCTTGGCCGATGCGCCCTGTGGGCGGTACTCGCGCACCGTGCCAAAAGACAAGGCATGGTCGTGGCACAGGGAGGTGGGCAGCGGGTCAGGCTGGGTCAGGGCTTTGCGCACCAGATAAAACTCGCGGGCTTCTTGGTGGGGCTGGGTGTTCACCGCTGGCACCCCACGGTCTTTCATGAGTTGCAGCAGGGCTTTGGCTTGGGGATCCAGCATAGGGGCGTCTCAGACAGAGGAACTGACAGGAATGTAGTCGTTTTCATGGGCTTGCAGCCATTGGCGCGACAAGGCATCTGCGCTTTGGCTGGGATGGAAGTCTGGACGGAAATAGTCTCGCCAGTGGCCATATGAACTGCGGAACAAACCCGTGGGGCCCATCAAAAACCGCCAGGCACTGCCCCAGGTGTCGCGCTTGAACAAGCTGCCGTCATGCCAGAGGTTGTTCACGGTTTGGCGCAGCAAGTCGATCAACAAGAACAAGGTCATCAAACGCATCCAGCGCAAGCGCCATGTCAAATTGCCGCCCAGTGCAGCGTACAAATCAAAAGCAATGCTGCGGTGTTCGCTTTCTTCGCTGGCATGCCACATCCACATGGTGCGAATGCGGGGCTCGGCCTTTGCCAAAAAATCAGGGTGGGACAGCAACCAATGGGACAGCACCTCGGTGAAATGCTCGGTGGCAGCGGTGGCGGCCACGCCATGACGGACATCGAGCTTTTCCACTTGAGTCACCCGTTTTTGGGCGCGAACTGCCCAGTGGTTCACCAAACCCTGGTTTTCCAAATGGTGGTTGAACAAGCCGTGCAGATGACGGTGGGTGGCTTCTTGGCCAGCAAACAGTTTCACATCCTGGGCGTGCAGGGCTTGCAAATCGGGCGGCAGTGCTTTCAAGCCACGACGCAAACTGTCAATGAAAAACTGCTCGCCCACCGGAAAGCTCATGGACAAGGCATTCATGAAGGCTGACGTGAAGGCATCGCCCCCGTTCCAGCGCCGAGGAAAAGGCGCTTCGAGGTCAATCAACAGTTTGCGAACAACAAGTGGGTACATGGTTTCAGTTCAAAGGCAGTTTGCAGGGACCAGACACCAGGAATTTCATCTCTTTGCCATACCGTTTCACGTCCTTGAGGGCTTGCACGAACACCGGTTGACGGCGTATTTTGATTTCAGTTTCTTCCTTGGTTTGGATATTGCGCCGTTTCACCCAGATGCTGGTGTCTGAGGTGAGGTCGGCACCTTCAAATTCTGGGCTGATCAAGGTGTTGGCAAACATGTTGTAGAGCTTGGGACCGTCCATTTTGATGTAAAGATGGTTGCCAATGGAAGAAATATCAATCGTGACCGTGGCGGGTGGGATGCTGATTTTTTCCAACTCAGGGAAACTGCCCTGCACATCGCAGGTCAGGGTGTAACCCCAGGCGAGTGAACTTCCACCCCACAGCGCAGTGATCAGACCGACACGGGCAGCGCCCACACAACGGGAAAGGAAAAGTGACAAATACAACATGCGCAACCGTTTTCAATGCCCCCATCTTCTCACGCTCGGCTTGGCTGAGCCTGACCCCTGGGGCAAACCCACAGGCAGGGACTTGGGTATTATCAAAAAACCCCAATTCTTCAATTTCAAGGAATTTTCATGGCTGAGCGTGTGCCGACATCCCCTGTGCTGATGAGTGTTGTTTCCATGGTCATGGTAGCTTGGCCATGGACGGCGGGCGCTTTTGACGCCACCAAGTTGGAAGACTTCAAAACCACCAATGTTTGTAAATACTGCGACCTGACCGACGCTCCCTTGAGCGGTCGGGACATGCGCGGTGCAGACTTTCAAAACGCCAACTTGTCCGGTGCGGTGATGAGCAAGGCCAATTTGAGCGAACGCCCCATGGAAAAGCGCACCTTGGTGACCAATTTCGAGGACGCCAATTTACGCCGCGCCAATTTCACCGAGGCCAATTTGCACCTGGCCAATTTCAGCAACGCTTACTTGCGCGAAGCCAATTTGAGCGGTGCGGACTTGAGCGACGCAGTGCTCACCAAAGCCAACCTGAAGGGCGCTGTGTTGACAGGTGCCAACCTCAAAGGGGCTCAGACTGAGGGTGCTGTTTTTTGCAACACCGTCATGCCAGATGGCGCGGTCAACGACTCGGGTTGCTGACCGGTCAATCATCCTCACCCGGCATTTGAGCCGGGCGCAGGTGCACCGCTTGGGTGCGCTTCTTGCGGAAACGGATGTTGAGCATTTCCACACTGAAGGCGAAAGCCATGCCGAAGTAGATATAGCCTTTGGGGACGTGGTGGCCAAATCCTTCGGCCACCAACACCACCCCGACCACCACCAAAAAGCTCAAGGCCAGCATTTTGATAGAGGGGTGGGCGTCGACAAACTCGCCGATGCCTTTGGCAAACAGCATCATCAAGGCCAGGGAAATGATGACCGCGGCGATCATGATGCGCACATCGTCCACCATGCCAACAGCCGTGATGATTGAGTCCAAAGAAAACACCAGATCGATCAGCATGATTTGCACAATGGTCGCCATCAAACTCACCTTGACCTTGACATCGGCAGACGCCTCATTGCCTTCCAAAGAATGGTGAATTTCGCCGGTGCTTTTCCAAATCAGGAACAAGCCGCCAGCCAACAAAATCAGGTCGCGCCCTGAAAACGGCTGGTCCATGACGGTGAACAAGGGTTCGACCAAGCCAATGATGACCGACAGCAACAACAGCAGGCCAATGCGCATGAACATGGCCATGAACAAACCTACACGCCGCGCCAATTCTTGGTGTTCTTTGGGCAGTTTGCTGACCAAAATGGAAATGAAGATGATGTTGTCGATGCCCAGCACCAACTCTAAAACGGTCAAGGTGGCCAGGGCCACCCACATGTGGGGATCGGTCAGGAGTTCCATGTTGTCTTGGTAGGTTCTGTTCTGTCTGAAGGTGGCTGACTTTAGCGCATGCCCTTGGAGGCGCGAATTCGCAGTTGGCGACAGCGCTGATACAGCCACACCCAGCGCAGGGATTGCTCAATCAGCCAAATGGTCCAACCAGCAAACAGCACATCACTGAGGAAATGCCCGCCTTGGGCAATTCGCATGAGGCCGATGGCCAGCCCCAAGCCGATGCCCAAGCTCAACCAGCGTTTGCGCCTGTGCCAGGGCGCCCACATGCCCCAGGCCATCAGGCTGAAAGCCCCGGCGGCATGGCCGCTGACAAAGGAGCAATTCAGGTCGCAATGGTTGCTGGTTTGCAGCACTGGGATGAATGGCAAATCACCCGCAAATACCTCTATTTGCTCGGGGCGGGGGCGTCCCACGTTGTCCTTGAAAGCCCAATCCACCACCACGCCAATCCCCAAAATCACCAACAGCATCCAGGCCGCTAAACGCCGCCGCCAAGCTCGGCTGACGACATGAGGAAAGCGCCAAGACCCAGCCCAAGCCATCAAGCTGAGCACAAACAGTCCTTGCATCACCCCTGGAAAACCTTCATGAATGGCCAACACCCAGGGCCAGTGGGTGGCGGTGAAGCGCCGCAGCTCGGGGTCGAAAAACCAATTGCTGACCCAGACATCCAACCCTGGCCAGAGCAAGAAAACCAGCACAGTCAGGCTCAAACCCAGCAGCCCCACCACCAACTCGGTGTGCCTGGATGTCATGGCAAAGGTTGCTCCAACAACCACAGGTGCAGGTCTTTGCCCACCCCTTTCAAAGCATGCAGTTCAGTGGTTTTGCCGAAAGACTGGTTCACGAAAGCAGGCAAGGGGCCTTGCAAGACCAGCAACACTTTCGGGTCAGCGCCATCGGACGTGAACCGGTGGGTCAGGTCATAGTGGTGATCAGGGTAGGGTGTGCGTTGCCAGCTCTGAGGCCGCCATCCTTGGTCTCGCCAGGCATACGAGGCATGGGCGATCACGGTGCGGTCCAGGGCCACCAAGCGGGCATCCGAGTGGGCCGCGACCAAGGGTTGAAGCGCTGCGAAAGATTCATCCCAGCCTTGCGCGCGGGCCCACAAAGCCCAAGGCTCAGCCTGCGGTGCAAGACCAAAGCGCGTTCGCCAATCGCCACCCAGCGAAATGACCGCGCTCAGCAAACTGCTGCTGAGCACCACCACCATGGGACCACGCCAAGTCCAAGACGTGGGCCGCGATGCCAACCACCAGGCGACCACCAAGCACGCACCCATGAGGGCTGGCGCTGGCCAGTTCACTTGGGCATTGCCTTGCAAGGCTTGCCATGCGCCAACCAGCCACAGGGGCCAGCTGAAATGCCAAGCCCAAGCTGCACTGGTGTTGTTGGGTGTGGAGGAGGTGGACACAGCGCGCTGCTGAAAACCTCGCCATGCCATGAACAGCACCACAGGTCCTGCGATCAGCAACTGCCCAGCAAGGTAGGCCAGCGCGCGTTCGGTCCAGACCAGCAGTTTGGCGTTGTCGCCGGCAGCAGCGCCTGCTAACAAGTCGGCCGTGTGTTTCAAGGTGGGCCAATCGTGTGCATGGTTCCAGGCCAGATGTGGCAACCAACAGAGCACAGCTACCACCCCTGCCAGGAACATGCCGCGCAACACCGGCCACTGCGGCTGGCGCATGAGCATGATCAACCAAGTGGCCAGACTGGCGGCCATGGTGTATTTGGAGAGCACGCCCAGGGCCAACACCAGACCCAGCACAAGCCAGCGGACCCGGTTGGCAGGTTGTTGCAGGGCACGCCACATCAGCCACATCTGCAAGACCCAGCAAAAAATCAAGGGGCCATCGGTGGTGGCTACTTGGCCCAGCACCCCAAACACCAAGGTGGCCGTGGCCAAAGCCGCCGCCCAAACGCCCACGGCATGCGGACTGTTCAATGGAGTCTGGGTGTCGCGCTGCATTTCAAAGCCCAAGCGCCACAGCATCAAGGGCATCAATCCCCACATGGCCTGCACCAACCAACGCACGCCCACAGGACCTTCACCCCCCATGGTTGTGGAGATGTTGATCAACACAGGCAACACCGGTGGTTTGGAGAAATAGCCCCAGGCCAAATGGCGGCTCCAGTCCCAGTACTGGGCTTCATCGACAAACAAACTGGAACCACTCCACACCGCACAAGCCATGCGCAAGAGCCACAAACCAGGGAACAGCAATGCCAAAAAAGCCCAACCTGCGGGCGGCAGCCCAAGCCTGCCCAAGCGCTCAGTGACTGGCATGCCATCCTTCGTGGGCTTGTGGGGTGGGTGCGTCCACCAACTGATAGGCCTGCGCTTTGCCGCCTTCGTAATAGGTGCGCATCAGCAACTCAGCCAACACCCCGGTGGTGAGGAATTGCAAGCCGCCGAGCACGCAGAAGAACCCTACGAACATCAAGGGTCGGGTGCCAATCGACTCGCCCATGATTTTGAGCACGGTCAGGTAGCCCAAGATCAGCATGCCCAAACCCAGCACCACCAGGCCAATGCCACCAAAGAAATGACCTGGTCGTGTGCCAAAGCGCAAGAAATAGTGCATGGACAGCAGGTCCACGATGACGCGCAAGGTGCGCGAAATACCGTACTTGGACTCGCCTTTCAAGCGGGGGTGGTGACGCACGGGCAACTCGGCCATGCGTGAGGGAGACGTGACAGTCGCCATCCACGCGGGAATGAAACGGTGCATCTCACCATAGAGCCGGATTTTGCGCAGCACAGGGGCCCGAAAGGCTTTCAGGCTGCAACCCAGGTCATGGAAGTTCAGGCCACTGACTTTGCGGATCAGGGTGTTGGCGATTTTGGAGGGCACTTTGCGCAACCAAAAGCCGTCTTGTCGGTTTTGCCGCCAACCCGCCACGATGTCTTTGTCTTGCGTCAGCAAATGCGCCACCAAGGCGGGGATGTCGCGCGGGTCGTTTTGCAAATCGCCATCCATGGTGACGATCACGTCGCCGCGTGCACAGTCAATCCCTGCTTGCATGGCAGCGGTTTGTTTGAAATTGCGTTGCAAACGCAAGGCTCGGATGTGGGGTCCGACCTCGGACGCCCGTTGGCTCAACTGGAACCAAGTGCCATCGGTGCTGCCATCGTCCACCACCACCAATTCCCACGGCCAGGGGTAATCGGCCAAGGCTTGGTGCACCGCATCAATCAGGTCGCGCGCCAATTCCACCTCGTTGTACATGGGCACCACCACGGACAGGCGGTGGGCGGGGACACGGGGCGCAACAGCCGGGTCCGATGGGATGGAACTGGGGGAGTCATTCATAAGTGGTGCGTATTTTCACGGATCGCCGCCGCCGGCTGCTCGGCAGGCCATTTCAACAACAGCCATGCCAAGGCAGAAGCACCCAATGACACGGCCAAACAAAAGACATGGACCAGCAGAGCCGCAGCAGCCACGGCTTGGGTGGGGGCACTGGTCAAGCCTGCACCGACCCACACCCCGGCTTCATAGGTGCCCAAGCCTGCAGGACCTTGCAAGGGCAACAGACTGGCCAATTCCCCCCCGAGGGCTGCTTGCAAGCCCGTCCAAAATGTGAATGGCAGCAGTTGTCCCAGCAACATGGCCACCACGCCCAGCTTGCACACCCAGTTGGCCAAAGCCAGCAGCCAAGCTGCACGCGTGGCGCGGCGGTGCAGGACACGCCTCAATGCCTTGGCCCACCATGCGCGACGACGCAGCCAATGCAGCCACCAGCGCGCGGGCAACAACACCAACCCAACCAAAGCGCTGGGTGCCAACCACATCAGCCATGGCGGGGTGCCTGGCCACAGGAGAAGGCCCAACAGGGCCAACACACATGCGTCTTGCACCCTGAGCCAGCCCAAACTGCGCAAGGCCATGCCCAGGCGCGCACCAAACACTTTTTTCACCAACAAGGGATAGCCGGCTTCACCACTGCGAAAAGGCAACAGCAAAACCGCGGCGTTGTGCAACAGAATCAGCCGCAATGCCACACCCAAACCAACGCGCTTGCGCCAGGCCCATTCCTGTTGCACCCGCCAAGCCCTGAAGACAAAGCTCAACAGCCAGATGATGGTGGCAAATAACCATGAGATGGGATCGATCAGCTGCGCAGGCTGGGTCAAAGCAGGCAGGTCCACATGGCGCAACAACCACATGAGCAAGCCCAGTCCAAACACCCAACCCAAGGCCAGCATTGACCAGCGAAAAATGTTCGCAGACATGGGGATCAAGTTGGTCGCCTCAATCGGGCATAGCGTGACATGGCACCCGCCACGCCCACGGTGGCGGTGATGTCAAAAGCCCAACGCGCGGCCTCGGTGTCTGTGCTGCTGCTGAAGAGGTAGACCGACAAGCCCAATTCCAACAACAACAGAAGGTATTGACCTGTCGTGTGTTGCAAGCGTGTGCGCCAAGAGCGCTTGAGTTCCCAGCCCCAGGCCAAGCAGGCCACGGCAATGCCCAACCCCGCACCCACCAACACATCGGCAGGCCAGTGTGCCCCAACCACGACCCGCGAGAAGGCCACCACCGCCCCGCCTAAAATCAACGGCATCCAAACAGACATGCGGCCCACAGCACGCGGAAACATGAGCAACACCAGGCACACCGCTGCTGCAATCGTCATCGAATGCCCTGATGGCATGGAATTCGGACCGTTCGGCGGTGCCCCGATGGTGTGGAGCAACGACGGGTCCAGCACCCCCAAGGGCCGTGGCGAGAAGATCCAGGTTTTCAACACCCGCGACACCAGCGACCCCAGCAAAAAACATTTCAACACCACGGATGCGCCATGGGCTGAAAACTGGCTGGCCACCAACAGCAGCAAAAAGGCGGCCCCCGCATCGCCAAATTGGGTGGCGAAAGACCAAAATGCATCGGGTCCCATGTCGTGGCTGTGCACCGTCAGCATCCACGACTGGTTCCAACTTGAATGGAACAAGAGCAGACCAGCGCTCAAGAGGACCACCACCACCCAGATCAATATGGTTTGGAGTCGGCGAGGAATTTCTGTGATCAACAACAAGGCTGTACCTCAGGCCATTTCTGCAGGTGGAACAACATGACAAAAAAAGTATTGTTCACTGGCGCGGCTGGCTTCATCGGTTCGCAACTTGCTCACCATTTGCAGCAATTGGGCCACCAGGTCCTGGCTAGTGACTTGGCTTCATTAGAGGGTGTCACGCCCCATGCAGTCGACCCAGTGTTGGTTCGTTTGCGCAAGGAGCGATTGGCAGAATTGGTGACCCGATCAGGCATTGAATATGTTCAGCTGGACATTGGACAAGAGGAGGCGTTTGCCCAATTGTTGACTCGGTGGCAACCCGACACGGTGGTGCACTTGGCGGCACAAGCCGGTGTCAGGCACTCCATGCAAGCGCCGCTGGATTTTGTCACACCCAATCTGATTGGTTTTGCCCGTGTGCTTGACGCTTGTCATCGCCACCAAACACCGCGTTTGCTGTATGCCAGTTCCTCCAGTGTCTACGGATTGCGCAACCAAGTGCCGTTCCTGGAAACCGACCGCACTGACCAGCCCCAGTCTTTTTATGCCGCCACCAAACAAGCCAACGAAGCCATGGCCTTCGCTTACCACTCACAGTACGGCATGGGGTCGGTGGGCATGCGGTTCTTCACGGTCTATGGTCCTTGGGGACGCCCGGACATGGCCCCCTTCATGTTTGCCCAAAGCATGCGTCGCCACCAACCCATCAAGGTGTTTGGCGAGGGGAAGTTGAGGCGCGACTTCACCTACGTTGGCGACATCGTGCAAGCCATCAGCCAGTTGGTCGCGCCTGCATCGCGGTTGGTCGTGCCAGAAATTGTCAACATGGGCCACCAACGCCCAGTGGAAGTCAATGAATTCGTGGCCCTGCTGGCCAAACACCTGAATGTCCAGCCCATCATTGAATACGCCCCGATGCAGGCTGCGGATGTGGCGCTCACGTGCGCCAGTGAAGAGCGTCTTCTCTCCATGATTGGCGACTGGAGCGACACCGCGCTGGACGCAGGTTTGGGGCATTTCATCCGCTGGTTGCAAGCTTGGGACCCCTTGCCCTGAGAACCCGATATCTATTGGGTATAGTTCTCGCTCTATTGAAAGTCGCGCCATGTTGAACACCAAGAAAAAAGTCCTGCAGCATTTGAATGCTGAAGTTTTTTGCCGTTTAGGCGTGTCACCTGTTCATGGCATAGGCGTTTTTGCGGTACGAGACATTCCAAAAGGGGTGAACCCACTCAAGAGCTATGTGCGCATCAAGGAAATAGACATCTCCAAGCAAGATATCAAAAAACTACCGCAAGGGGTGCGTGATCAGATCGACACGTTTTGCTATTACGAGAAAAAATCAGTCACCATCCCCACCATTGGCCTGAATACCTTTGACATGGCGGTATACCTCAACCATTCCAAACAGCCGAATTTGCGTTTCAAGAAAAACGGAGCGCTTGAATGCATCAAGCCTGTGGCCAAAGGCGATGAATTGTTCATCGATTACGACATCAGTTTCGGCGAGAAGCACTACTTTTGATGGCTTTGTCGCGAAGCGCCTCGCCATGACAGCAGTGGCGGCATCACCGACAAGCGCCTCGCCATCACGGACTTGTCATCGCGAGTGCAGCGAAGCGATCAGGACTTCAACCCGCCATCGCCAATTCCGGATGAACCTGTTGGTCATGGTTCTCAGGGTGGCGGTAAATTTGGTTCAGCTCATGAGGTTTGAAATCCACAATCAGTGGTGACGTGGGGTCTGTGGCCAAGGGGTGATCGGGTTCGATCAGCGCCATGGCATAAATAGGTTCGTAATCGGTCACGAACAAGGCTTTGTAACCGTAGTCATCCACAGGCCCCAGGTTGTAATACTGGAGTCCATTTTTGGAAGCCCAACGGCAGGCTTGCAAACAGGCATAAATGCCAGGCGAGCGGTTTTTGAAAGCACGGTTCCATTGGCAGAAACTGCCGTAAAGCTGGTTGTACTGAGGCAGCAAGATGGACACATCGGTCAGGACCAATTCCTCCTCGGGAGAATGAACCTGAAGGATCAGCACATCCAAATGGCGCACATAGTCGACAAAGCCTTCGACCTCGCGGTCATCAATGTAGTAATTGGCAAAGTGTTCGCCACCCATTTCAAACATGTCTTCTACAGTGATGTCTTTGCCATGCACCACGCGTTCGGTGTAGGTGAAGTTTTTGTACTGTTTGTCGAGTTCGCGGAACTTGCGCTCACGTCTGGCTTCTTGCCAAAAGCTGTCAGCAAAGCAATCAACCAAACCGTACTTGTCGTTGATCGGGACGCCGTAGGGGCTGTCAGGTGGTAAGGCATAAACCACAAAGGGGCGGGGTGCGAAATTCAGCATCTCATCGGAGACATTGATGTAAGGGCACAAGGCATCCCAACGGGTGGTGTAGTAACGAATGTCGTTGTGCTCACTCTCAACCAACAGATTGTCTTCTGTCCAACTCTGGAACCCGACTTCGTGCACTGGGGTGGTGGAGTGCGCATTCACAGGTTTGAATTGATAGAGCGTGCCATTCATCGTGTTGCCTTTTGTTCAAGTTTTTTTAATTGTCTTTTTTGAAGACCGTGCGATTGGAATTTTTTTCAAGTCGAAATACGCTTGATCGACAGCATGGTTTGTTTTCAAAAAATCAGGGTCTGTTTTTTCTAGGCGCAATATAACTTGTTGTGCGCCCTTCAAATGCATAGATGCATCACTGGATTCATCTTTCAATGACGCGATGTAAGGGTCCATCAAGGGACACTCGGTATCAAAATAAAAACTTTTGTTTTTCGGGTTGTAGCTCAGTGGATAGAGTTTGCATCCAAAGGGCTTGTCCTCACCCATGGTGCACCCAGTGGGTCCCAGGTGCGTGCATTGTTGTTCAATGCATACGCTGCCCAACGTTCGTTGCTCGTTGCGGGTAAGGGTTATTTCGAGGGGAGGGTAGCCTGCTTCGACATGACAGCATTGCTGGCATACAGCACAGTGGTCAAACAGCATGCATCAACTCCGAGGAATCCATGTGCTGCTTGAACTGCAGTAAATCTGTTGTGGTTGTCATCAAGCAAATGCGGAAATTTAATTTAATTATTAACGGTTTTGACATATTGAGTCAAGAAATCATTTGCTCACCTGATTGATCGACACGCGAACCACATCGCCTTGCATCACACCATCTGGTGGATTTTCAATGACTTGGTCAGTGGACTCCAAGCCCGACATCAACTCCAAACGTGTGCCGTGGTCGCGTGCAATGACAACTGGTTTGAGAACCACTTTGTTCTCGGCATTGACAGTGGCCACTTGCACGCCTGTCTTGGTGAAGATCAGGGCGCTCGGAGGAATGTTCAAACGCCCTGAATTGGCAGGCATTTGAAAACTCACATTGGCATAGCCACCGGGCAACAACAACCCTTGCGCGTTGTCAGCGGTGAGTTGGACCAGCATGCTGCCGGTGCCTGCGTTGATGGCTTGCGACATGGACTGCACGGTGGCTGTGAATGTTTGCCCGGGTCGCTCGGGGACGCTGAATGTGGCTTTGCTGCCCGTGCGAACAGTGGCCACTTGACTTTGCGGCACGCTCACATACAAACGCAATCGACGCACATCAGACACCACAAACAATTCAGTGCCAGCAGCGCCACCTGCATTGATCAATGCGCCCACATCAGTGTTTCGAGCAGTGACCACCCCATCGAATGGCGCCACGATGCGGGAGAAGTTTTTCAGTGCTTGCAAGCGATTGACATTGGCCTGAGAGGCATGAACAACAGCTTGCTTGGCGTTCAGATCACCCATTTTTTCTTCCACAGCTTGTGAGGAAACAAAGTTGGTCGCTTGCAATGACTGCCAGCGCTTAGCGGTGTTTTCAGACAGAGCAGCATTGGCTTGCGTGCTGGCCAATTCAGCCTTAGCTTGCAAGATTTGTTGGTCCAAGTCAGGTGTGTCTATCTCGGCCAGCAGTTGACCAGCTTTCACCGGGGAGCCGATATCAGCTTTCCAACTTTTCAAATAACCTGTGATGCGGGCGTACAAAGGAGCGCGTGCATAAGCTTCCAAACGACCAGGCAAGTCCAAGGAGGGTGATGCATGGGATTCAGTGGGTTGGATGACCGTGACCGTGCGCACCGATTGCTGCGCAGCAACCGCTTGCAGTTGTTGGCTGTCTTTGGACCTGGCTTGCAGGCCGTTGAAAACCAAAACGCCGCCACCAATGCACGCGGCCACCAACAGGCCTTTGACCATGAATGTGGACTTGGATGAATCAAGCATGCAGAACCCCAGTCGTCGAATTGTGTTGAGAAGGCGCGCGTTGTTTGCGGTGCACCATGCTGAAGAGAACGGGCACCATCACCAGGGTGGCCACGGTTGCAAACATCAAGCCGCCAATCACGGCCCGGCCCAAAGGTGCGTTTTGTTCACCGCCCTCGCCCATGCCCAAGGCCATGGGCACCATGCCAATCACCATGGCCAAGGCGGTCATCAAGACCGGACGAAACCGCACAAAACCAGCATCTAGCGCAGCCTCTATGGCGTTACCGCATTGGGACAGACGTTCACGCGCAAAACTGATCACCAAGACACTGTTGGCTGTGGCCACGCCCATGCACATGATGGCGCCTGTGAGCGCCGGTACCGACAAGGTGGTGCGAGTGGCAAACAACATCCAGACAATGCCAGCCAGGGCGGCGGGCAAGGCACTCACGATGACCAAGGGATCAGTCCAGGATTGGAAATTCACCACGATCAACAAATAAATCAACACAACGGCCCCCAGCAGGCCCCACAGCAGGCCGGAAAAAGCCTTCTCCATGGTGCGCACTTGCCCCAGCATGACCACCTTGGTGCCTTTGGGCAGTTGGTCTTGCGTGGCATGGATGGCACGTTGAATGTCTTTGGCCACAGTTCCCAAGTCCAAGTCTTGGGTGGCTGCATTGATTTGCACCATCGGTTGCATGTCGTACTGACTGATCAATGCATTTTTCATGGTGCGGTTGAAACTGGTCACCCCACCAAGCACCTGCTGACCAACACCATTGGCTGGGGTGATGGGCAGATTGGCCAAATCATTGAGCGAATCGAGTTCGTATTGTGGTGTTTGCATGACCACGGGATAAGAGATGCCATTGGCTGGATTCAGCCAAAAAGTGGGGGCCACCTGACTGCTGCCAGCCAAATTGACCACCATGTTGTTGGTCACATCGCGGGCCGTGATGCCCATTTCTTGTGCCTGGGTGCGATCGAGTTGCACTTCAAACACGGGGCTTTTGGCCGACTGCTGAATGCGGGCATCGGCCACACCCGGAATGCGGCGGATTTCTTTCAAGAGCGTGTTGGCGTATTCAAAATTAGCCGCCAAATTGTTGCCCCGAATTTGAATGTCAATCGGTGCAGGCGCGCCGAAGTTCAAAATTTGACTGATGATGTCTGCAGGGGGAAAAGAAAACACCGTGTCAGGGAATGCTTGCGGGAGTTTGTCGCGCAGCACGCGCACATAGTCGGCGGTGGGCGCATGGTTGGGACTCAATGCAATCTGGATATCACCATCTTGCGTGCCAAACACCCCTGTGTTGTTGTAAATCAAATTGATGCTGCTCGGTGGCAGACCAATGTTGTCCACGACGGTGGCGATGTCGTGCGCCGGAATCACTTCACGAATGACTTGTTGAATCTTGGCGAATCGTGCAGCTGTTTCTTCCACCCGGGTACCCACCGGCACACGGGCATGGATCAGGATCTGTCCACCGTCGACATCCGGAAAGAAATTGCTGCCCAGGTAAGGAACCAGCGCAAAACTGCCGGTCACCACCACTGCAAAACCAAGCACCACTTTGCGGCGATTGAGCAAAGCCATTTCCAACATGTCTTTGTAACCAGATCGAACGGCCTCAAACCGTGCTTCAAAACCGCGCTGAAAAGCCATGATCGGGTTGCGCGTGGGGGGTAAATTGACTTGCAAGCCATGCATGTCCGTGTGAGGAGCATGGGGTTTGAGCAAGCGATGGGCCATGGTGGGCACCAGGGTGCGCGACAGTAAAAAAGAAAAGGCCATGGCCAACATCACGGACAAGGCCATGGGCACAAACAAGAACCGAGCCACACCCTCGAGAAAGAACATGGGCACAAACACAATGCAAATGCACAGCATAGAAACGAAGGCAGGTGCCACGATTTGCTGTGCGCCATCCAAGATGGCTGTTTCAACGTCTTTGCCTTGCTCTAAATGCCAGTTGATGTTTTCAATCGTGACTGTTGCGTCATCGACCAAGATACCGACTGCCAAAGCCAATCCACCCAGGGTCATGATGTTGAGTGTTTCACCCAAGGCATACAAGCCAATGATGGCACCCATGATGGACAAGGGGATGGACACGGCAATGATCAAGGTGGATCGCCAACTGCCCAAGAAAAGAAAAATCATCACACTGGTGAGTGCCGCAGCGATCACGCCTTCGATGGCCACGCCCTGAATGGCCGCACGCACAAACAAAGACTGGTCATTGATGGGTTGCACTGTCAAGTTGGGTGGCAGGGAAGACTGGATCGCCTTCAATTTGTCGCGCACACCATCGACGATGGCGAGCGTAGAGGTGTTGCCGCTTTTCAAAACAGACATCAACACCGAGCGATTGCCGTCCACATGCACCACGTTGGTTTGGGGAGCATTGCCATCGTGCACATGGGCCACATCACGCACATACACCATGGCGCCGTTGACTGATTTGATCGGCAGATTGGCCAAGTCTTTCAATTCCGTGGCCGCACTGTTGAGGCTGATGGTGTATTCAAGACTCCCCATCTTCTGAGAGCCAACGGGGATCAACAAGTTTTGAGCCGACAAGGCATTGGTCACATCTTGAGCGGACAAACCGCGGGCTTGCAAAGCCGTTGGATTCAAGTCCAGTTGCACCAAGCGGGATTTGCCGCCATAAGGGTATGGAACCGCAGCGCCAGGCACGGTCACCAAAGGGGTGCGCACCTGTGTCAGACCCAGGTCGGCCAAGTTTTGTTCGGTCAAACCTTTGCCTGCCAAAGCGAGTTGCAGGATCGGGACTGTCGAAGCGTTGTAATTGATGATCAACGGCGGCATGGTGCCAGGCGGCATTTGCCGGACCATCACTTGTGAGATGGCTGTGACCTGGGCATTGGCCACCGCGATATTGACGCCCGGTTGAAAGAAAATTTTGACAATGCCGATGCCGTTGTAGGAATTGGCTTCGATGTGTTCAATGTCGTTGACCGTGGTGGTCAAGACGCGTTGGTACAAGGTGGTGATGCGTCCTGCCATTTGCTCGGGCGGCAACCCGGTGTAGGTCCACGCCACGGCAATGACCGGGATGCGAATTTCAGGAAAGATGTCGGTCGGGGTGCGCAGTGCGGCCAGCGGTCCCAAGATGATCAGCATCAGCGCCATCACCACGAAGGTGTAAGGCCTCTTGAGGGCCAACCCCACCACATTGAATGCCATTGCACACCTTCAAAATGAAACACCGACGTTGAACATTGCGACCTGCTTTGGCAGATCGGTTCTGTTCGATTATCGGTATTTTGAAAGTGTCAACTATTCAATTCATTCAGACGATTTTCAAGTGGGTGTGCTGGATGTGAATGTACGCAAGGTCAGGATACTGAATCAACGCGCATTGTTGCAATACGCTTCTTGAAGATAGCGCCACGAGGTGGCGTGCTTTGGTTGGCTGTCAGCAGTTGCGCATCCAAGTGGCGTTCCGAAGGCAGTTGCAATTGGGCATAAAGACGGTTGAACAACTGTCTGGCCATCACACCTGGCCAATCACCGGGCATCAAGCCTGATGGCAGCATGGGATCACGCAGCAGCAAGCGCCTGAAGTCATGCACCAGCAAAATGCGCAACAGAAAAGCGTCCTCGTCTGATGCTGCCTCTGCAGCCTGGTTACTGAGCAAGGGACGGTATTGTTGGATGAAGCCTTGATAGCCTTGCCCCAGGTGCTTCAAGTCCCAGGATTGCTGCACCACCTCTTGGTTGCTGAGGGTTGCGGCTGTGGGTGTCATGTTGGACATGAAGGTCAGCAAGGTGTCGGCTGTGCTCAAGACGCCCTCTGTTTGCAGGGTGTCGACAACCTGATTCAAATCTGCGCTGGGGTGCACAAAAGCTTGCGCATTCAACTGCCCGAAGCCTTGCCAATATAAGGCCTTGCGCAAAGCCATGCGCATCTTGGTAGGCATGTCAGCCGTGGTCATCATGATTCGCCATTGCCCATCCCAGGCTGGCAGCTGTCCGCTGTAAATCAATTTGGAGGCTTCTTCAATGCGCGCTCGGCCAGTGCGGCTCAAACCATAGTCAGTCCGACGCCCCAAGGTCTGTGTCTCTAACCATTCGTCTTTCACCAGTCTGAAGATGGCTGTTCTGATCAGCCTTTCATTCAGGGCCAGCGGTTCCAGCAAGCGAATCAGGCAACCCAACCAGACCACACCGCCACGCGGATGAATGGCGTCGCCAAACACCGACACAATCAAAGAACCCGCTTGCATGCGGGTTTGCTGTTGAAAAGATTGGATTCTTTGTTGAATCAGTTTGGACACGGTGGCACGCGCTTTTGAAGCGCCTGAGAGGAATGTCCAACATGATACAAAAAATTGAGCGATGTATTTGTTTTATGTATCGTTTATGCTATTCTCGAGTTTCAACAAGGAAGCGCCATGTACACCCAATCTTTCAATGTGCCTGATGGTTCAACGCCTGCTGCAAGTCGGCCTGTGGTCAGTGCGGTCTTGTCTTCATCCGAGCAGAACATATTGGATGCAGCCCAAGCCAAATTTGATGCGGTGATTGATGCCGACGGCAAAATCGAGCCCAAGGATTGGATGCCGGAGGCTTATCGCAAAACCCTGGTGCGCCAAATCAGCCAACATGCGCACAGTGAAATTGTGGGCATGCTGCCCGAGGGCAATTGGATCAGCCGTGCACCCAGTCTCAAGCGCAAGGCTATTTTGATTGCCAAGGTGCAAGACGAAGGAGGCCACGGTTTGTATCTGTACAGTGCCGCAGAAACATTGGGCACCAGTCGCGATCAAATGCTCGATGCCTTACACAGTGGCAAGGCCAAATACAGTTCTATCTTCAATTACCCCACCCTCACATGGGCGGACGTGGGCGTCATTGGATGGCTGGTTGATGGCGCCGCCATCATGAACCAAATCCCGTTGTGCCGTTGCAGTTACGGTCCCTATGCACGCGCCATGGTGCGTGTCTGCAAGGAAGAGTCGTTCCATCAAAGGCAAGGCTACGAGGCATTGCTGGCGATGATGAAAGGCACACAGGCGCAGCAAGACATGGTGCAAGACGCGGTCAACCGGTGGTGGTGGAAATGCCTGGCCATGTTCGGCCCACCCGATGCCGACAGCGCCCACAGCGCTCAGGGCATGCGTTGGGGTATCAAGCGCATCAGCAACGACGATTTGCGGCAAAAATTTGTCGATGCCACGGTCCCACAAGCCAAGATACTGGGCGTGACCTTGCCTGACCCCGAATTGAAGTGGAATGAAGCCCGCGGTCACCATGACTACGGCTCCATTGACTGGGATGAATTTTGGGCGACGGTCAATGGCCAAGGACCCTGCAACAAAGAACGCTTGGCCACGCGTGTCAAAGCCCATGAAGATGGTCAATGGGTGCGTGAAGCGGCTTTGGCCTACGCGCAAAAGCAGCAACGCCAACAAAGCGCCATGCGCCAGGAGGCCGCATGAGCACTTCAGATTCGACGCCATCGCTGAATGAATGGCCTTTGTGGGAGGTGTTTGTGCGCAGCAAACAAGGCTTAGAGCACAAGCATTGCGGCAGTTTGCATGCGGCAGACGCCCAGCAAGCCCTGCACATGGCCAGGGACGTCTACACCCGCCGCCAAGAAGGCGTCAGCATTTGGGTCCTTCCCTCTGCCGCCATCACCGCCAGTGACCCTGAAGACAAAGACACCTTGTTTGAACCTGCCCGCGACAAGGTTTATCGCCACCCCACCTTTTTCAACATTCCCGATGAAGTGGGGCACATGTGAGCGCCACCACCATGCACCATGCGGCGGACTTGACACTTCACTTGGCAGACAACGCATTGATTTTGGGTCAACGCAATGCCGAGTGGTGTGGGCACGGACCAATTTTGGAAGAGGATTTGGCCTTGGCCAACAACGCACTGGATTTGATTGGCCAGGCACGTTTGCTCTACCAGCATGTGTCTGACTTGCGCCAGGATGGCTCCGATGAAGACAGTCTGGCTTACTTTCGAGACGCCAGTGCATTTTTGAACTGCACCATGCTGGAGTTGCCACATTCAACGGCTTTGGCACCCACCGCCAAAGGCGAGCGTGATTACGCGGTCACCATCACCCGCAATTTTTTGTACAGCGCTTGGATGGTCTTGGTCTGGGACATGTTGCAAGCAGCCCAAGATGCACAGCTCGCAGCCATTGCCAGCAAGTCACTCAAAGAGGTTCGCTACCACTATCAGCATGCCCGAGATTGGTTGTTGCGCTTTGGCGATGGCACAGCTGAATCTCATGACCGAGCCCAGGCAGCCATCAACCATTTGATGCCCTACACCCAAGAGTTTTGGAGCGATAGCAGCATGGTTGACCAAGGTCTTGCTACTTTGGGCCTGCCAGGCATGAGCAGTTTGAAGTCGCAGTGGGACGAGTCTGTGGCGCTAACCTTGGCAGAGGCCAAGTTGACATTGCCACCTTCAGGTGGCTATGTTTCCCAAGGCAAACATGGCGTGCATTCTGAGCACATGGGTTTTTTATTGGCGGATATGCAAAGCCTGGCCAGGCAACATCCTGGGGCCTCTTGGTGAACTCATGACCGGCCCCTTGTCTTTGCCCGATGCCTCGAATCCGCACCACGTTGTTTGGGCTTTGCTCGAGTCAGTTTGCGACCCTGAAATCCCGGTGGTGTCACTGCGCGAAATGGGCGTGCTGCGTGATGTTCGAACAGGGCCCGACGGGTTGGAGGTGGTGATCACACCCACTTACAGCGGTTGTCCTGCCATGGAACAAATGTGCGACGATGTGTTGTCAACTTTGCGCCAAGCAGGATGGCAAGCGAAGGTACGGACCCAGCTCGCACCCGCATGGTCCACCGATTGGATAACGCCAGAGGCGATTGACAAACTCAAGGCCTATGGCATTGCACCGCCTGCACGTTGCCACCAACGAGCAGGGGAAAACATTTTGCAATTTGCGGCGACAACTGTCTCCGCTGTGGTGGCTTGTCCCCAATGCGAATCTCTCAACACCACTGAAACATCTCACTTTGGTTCTACCGCTTGCAAATCCTTGTACAAATGCCTGGATTGCATGGAGCCATTTGACTACTTCAAACCCTATTAGGTCAGCCATGTCTGTCTCTGCGTTATTTCATGAATTGACTGTCCAGCGTGTTCGGCCTGAGGCAGGGCATTCATTGGTCATCAGTTTGAGCGTGCCCGAAGCATTGCGGTCGTCATTTGAGTTCACGCCTGGTCAGTTCGTTACCCTCAAAGCCTTGATTCAGGGCCAAGAGGTTCGTCGCAGTTATTCGATTTGCAGCACGCCCCAACACTATCAAGCCACTCTTGAAATTGAGATTGGCGTTCGTGTGATTGACGGTGGTTTGTTTTCCAATTGGGCCTACGCATCGCTGCGTGAGGGCGATGGTTTGTGGGTGATGCCACCCGACGGTCGTTTTGTATCCAAGCGCGAAGACGCGCATCACCGCGTTGGTTTTGCCGCAGGATCGGGCATCACGCCTGTGTTGTCCATCATGCGTCACACACTTGAATCTCAACCCAAAACCCGATTCACGCTGGTCTATGGCAATCAAAATACCGGCAGTGTCATGTTCAATGAAACCTTGCAGGATTTGAAAGATCACTATCCTGAGCGTGTGACCCTGATCCATGTGTTGTCAAGACAGTCACAAGAAGTGGACTTGTTTGCTGGCCGCATTGATGCAGCCAAGGTGAATCGGTTGTTGGCCACACTCTTGCCTGTTGGCAGCATGGATGAGGTGTTTGTCTGCGGCCCTGAGGGCATGATTGAAGACACGTGCAAGGCTTTGCTTGAAGCGGGTGTGCCTGCCGAGCATGTTCATGCCGAACGGTTTGCTTCTGCCAAGACCACGGCGGCACAAACGAAGAAACCATCTTCTTCTGCCCATCAAACATCCATTGGTGACATTGCATTGACCCTGGTGATGGACGGCAAGCACCATGCCCTTCGGATGTCTGCCCAAGACCACATCTTGGACATTGCCTTGGCAGCGGGTTTGGATTTGCCGTATTCATGCCGTGGTGGTGTGTGCTGTACATGTCGTGCCAAGGTGTTGGAAGGCAGCGTGTCCATGGATAAAAATTTCACGCTTGAGCAGTGGGAGACCGATCAAGGGTTTGTGCTCTCATGTCAGTCTAAACCCACCAGCTCGCGTGTCACACTCAGTTTTGATGATCGCTAATCTCTATTCTTATTTCACACCATGACCACTCTTCTTCAAAGTTTTATCGCCGGCCAATGGACAGGCAGCCAAGCAGCCCAAGCATTGCGCAGTTCAGTCAACGGACAAATCGTTGCACACACCCACGCAGAACAGATTGACTTTGAACTGGCACTGCATCACGCCAGGACACAAGGTGTTCGACATTTGATGGCCTTGGATTTCCAAGAGCGTGCACAGCGCCTCAAAGCCTTGGCCAAATACCTCATGGACCACAAGGAGACCCTGTACGCCATTTCCGCCCATACGGGTGCCACACGGGCTGACAGTTGGATTGACATCGAGGGTGGTGCTGGCACCTTGTACGCCTATGCAGGTGTGGGCGCCAACGAGATGCCCTCAGGCAATGTGTTCCACGAAGGTCCTGCATTGGCTCTGGGCAAGAAAGGCGGTTTTGCAGGGACCCATATCTTGGTGCCGCGTGGTGGGGTGGCCGTGCACATCAATGCATTCAACTTCCCCGTGTGGGGGTTGCTTGAAAAGTTTGCACCCAGTTTTTTGGCGGGCATGCCTTGCATTGGCAAACCGGCCACGGGCACCAGCTACCTCACAGAAGCGGCTGTGCGGCTGATTCACCAGTCGGGCATCCTGCCCGAGGGCAGTTTGCAATTGGTCATTGGCAGCACCGGTGATTTGCTGGACCGACTGAACGTGAGCGATGTGGTCACCTTCACGGGTTCAGCCGATACGGCTGCCAAGCTGCGTGTGCACCCCAATTTGGTGAGGAAAAGTATTCCCTTCAATGCCGAGGCAGACTCATTGAACTGCGCGATTTTGGGGCCTGATGTCAGCCCGGATGATGAAGAGTTCGATTTGTTCATCAAGGAAGTGGCGCGGGAAATCACCACCAAAGCTGGTCAAAAATGCACCGCCATTCGACGCGCAATTGTGCCAGCGCACCACATAGATGCGGTGGCGGAGAAACTCATCGCACGCTTGTCAAAAACCGTGGTGGGTGACCCCAGCGTAGAAGGTGTGCGCATGGGGGCGTTGGCCTCGCACGCGCAGTTGGACGATGTGACCAGCAAGGTGGCCTTGCTGGCTGCGCATGCCACATTGTTAGTGGGTGGGGCAGGTGCTACCAAGCCTGTGGGCGAAGGTGTTGATGGCGGCGCTTTCTTTGCGCCAACTGTGTTGCTGTGTGACAAGCCCTTGCACACCAGCGTGGTGCATGATGTCGAAGCGTTTGGTCCAGTCAGCACACTCATGCCCTACAGCGATTTGGACGAAGCCTTGGCCATCGCGCAACTGGGGCAGGGCAGCTTGGTGGGCAGTGTGGTCACGCATGATGCTGCCGTGGCCGTGAAAGTGGTGCATGCCGCCGCCGCTTGGCACGGGCGTATCTTGATTTTGGACCGTGAAGCGGCTATCGAATCCACAGGTCATGGCTCGCCGCTCCCATTGCTCAAACATGGCGGTCCAGGTCGTGCAGGTGGCGGGGAAGAGTTGGGTGGCTTGCGGGCTGTCAAACATTACTTGCAACGAACGGCACTCCAAGGTTCACCCAGCATGTTGGCAGCCGTTACTGGTGAGCATGTCCGCGGTGCCAAGCTACAAGAAAAACCTGTGCATCCCTTCCGAAGCTACTTTGAAGACCTGCAAATCGGTGACTCACTGTTGACGCATCGCCGCACGGTGACTGAGGCAGATGTGGTGAATTTCGGGGGGATCTCTGGCGATTATTTCTACATGCATTTTGATGAAGAGGCGGCCAAAGATTCTGCGTTTGGAAAACGCATTGCCCATGGGTATTTCGTACTCTCTGCTGCTGCTGGACTGTTTGTGTCACCTGGCGTGGGACCGGTGTTGGCCAACTATGGACTGGACACCTTGCGCTTTGTCAAACCCGTGGGGATTGGAGACACCATCCAAGCCAGACTCACGGCCAAGCGAAAAATCGACAAGCACAAGCGAGATGACAAAGGCGTGGGTCAAGGCGTTGTCGCATGGGATGTAGAAGTCACCAATCAACTCGGCGAATTGGTTGCCAGCTATGACATCTTGACTTTGGTTGCCAAAAGGAATTGAACCCCATGAAAAAAATATGGTTAATCGCTTGCATGATCAGCACATCCATTTGGGCAGAGAACTGCCCTCCTCAAGAGAAACGCACACATCCGGACAGTCGCTTTTCAGCGGTTGACAACACCAATGGTGCTCAAGTGCGCGATTCGGTGACCGGTTTGATTTGGATGCGTTGCGTTTATGGGCAGGAATGGGATGGGCAGCAGTGCACAGGTGAACCCATTGCCAGGCAGTTCCCTCAGGCCGTGGCCACCGTGGTCAACGCCAAACCATGGCGCTTACCCAGTCGGGATGAGTTGATGGCCATCATGGACCGCACCTGCATCACCCCGACCTTGAACAAAACCTGGTTTGTGGGCGATCCCGGCCGTGTCACCTGGTCTGGCACTGAGGACGACAGCAAAGAAGGTGCCTGGGTGGTCCATCTGGGTAATGGGTCTGTCAACAACCTGTACAGCAAATTCCCCTTGTTTGTGCGCTGGGTCCGATAACAAATTAAAGTGTGGGGCATGAAGCACCTCATACTTTTCTTCTTGCTGTGTTGGCAAACCCTGGTTCAGGCGCAGAGCATGACGCCTTTGAAAGACTGGGTGGAGCAACACCCGCAATGGAAAGACAACAAACAAGACATGGCCTATCTGGCCAACAGGTGTGCCAGCGCTTTTGATTTGGTGGGCAATCATTTTGCAGTCCATGCCTCCCTGGACGAACAAAGACGCAGTGCCAATATTTTTTTGAATCACAGTGACACCTATGTGCGCGTAGGTTACTTTTTGACTGTGAAGCAGGGCTTGAGTGAGTCCCAAGCCGTCGACAACTACAACGCCATCAATGCTGTTTACGCCAGGTGGATGCAAGACAACCTCAGTGCGACCGGGGAAGTCATGCAAAAACCATTGAGTGACGATGTGGAGTTGTGCTTGCTGTTCCACTGGCAAACCCAAATGGCGGTCAAAGAATTGGAAGCAGAGTACGCCAGTAACCGCCCCATTTCCTCAGAGTTGATCGCCAGCTCTGACAAAAAATTAGACATGGGCATTGTCCAAATCATTTGGGCTTATATCAAGTCGCAAACCCAAGCCCCAGCGGACTCCCCCTTGCCTCCCCTGGTGGTAGACCCATCGTTGCCGACCAATGCGCGAATGGTGTTTCAATTCCCATCCAATGACCAGCCTGACAACACCCTGCAAATAGGTGTATCACCTCGCACCCTCAACGTGTGGAACAAAGGCATGGTGAGTTGGGCTGCCGGACATGAACTCACGCATTACGCATTTCTGATGCGTGAAAACGGTTGGGTTCGTCAAGACAAATACCAAAGCAGCATGAAGCACCACTGCAACCCGGAATTCATCCGACTTACCAGCGGCATTGCAGACTTGATTGCGGATCAAATGACCAACGGCAAAGACCGATTACGTATGTACTCCGAGGTTTTCAGGAGTTGTTCACGTCATCCCAATCAATGAGCGGAAGGTTTTTGCCTTCCACAATGACGTTCCAAATGTTGTGAGCAGGGGCCCAGCATATAGCTGGGTTAACGACCGCCGAATGAGCAGACAAACACAAGAAAAAAGCCCTCGGCTTTCGCACAAGGGCTTTGAAATTGGTGGCGCTTCACGGATTCGAACCGCGGACCTGTGGATTATGATGAAGAAAAATCCACATGTCAAGAAAAATTATTCAATAATATCATATACTTGTAATAACATTTCCAGGAGTATATAAGTGAGTATATAAGTCACAGACTCATTTTTAGGGTAAATTCGACTCCTGAATCCGACACCAAACCACCCCAATGTCGTCTAAAACACCTCTCCCAGACTCCCCATCACGAAACCGTCTGACTCCCATCCCTGAGTCCATCCACACCATCCGTGGATATCCCTCAAAACTCATCGTCTACCAAACCGATGCATCCAAGTACTTCTGGACTCGCATCTACTTCAACAACAAATATCACTACAAATCAACAAAAACTGAATCCGTCAACGATGCAAAGAAGTTTGCAGTCAAGTTTTATGAACAGATTCTTGTTACCGCAAATACTGAACGAACCAGTGATACCACCAAGTCATTTGCAGTCGTTGCTAGTCGTTACTTCACATCAGTTGAAAAGACAACCACCAAGACAGTTCATAGAACCGATTTGTCTAGATACAAAACAGACATTCTTCCCGTTTTTGGGGAACAAGAGATTGACACCATCACCAACTCACAAGTGAGTGTCCTAATAAATCGTCTCAAAGAAAGAGACCTTAGTGTTGCCTCCATCAAACACTACCTAGTAGTGCTGCGAAAAATTTTGAAGTTTGCCGTTGCAAATGACTTAATGCAACACATTCCTATGTTTCCCAAAGTGCAGGGTAGGGTGCTGACTGCACAAAAACGAGACTATCTCACTCAAGACGAATACGAAGAACTTGTCACCAGTGCAGAAACACTTGCAAAAAATAAAGTCGTTGAACGTGGAGTTTTGATTACAGATGAGATGAAGTACCTCATCCAGTTCATGGTGAATTCTTTCATCCGTCCGTCCGACATCAGAGTTTTAAAACATAAACACATCAAGAAGATGAAGGAGGGTAGAGATACATGGTTAGTTCTCAATCACCCTGCGACCAAAACAAATGCAACTGAAGTGCAAGCAATGCCTGCCTCGGTTCATATCTACGACAAACTAGTTAAGTTCAAAAATGAACAACTCATGCCTGTCGGATTGGATGACTATGTTTTCTTGTCGGAGTACTCAAATCGAAACACTGCAATGGAGGTGCTGGGCAGATTGTTTAGAAGAACTCTCAAAGATTCAGAAATCGAAAAAAAGACTGGAAAGAACGTCACTCTTTACAGTCTAAGACACACATCAATAATGATGCGTCTTGTGATCGGACGTGTCGATTCACTTGCTCTCGCCAGAAACGCACGAACCAGTCAACAGATGGTGGATAAGTTCTATGCTTCCCACTTGACCACGCAACATGTGAGGAAGCAGTTACATGCCTTTCCTGAGGCAGAGGAAAAGGCAAGAGTCGCATCTGCCAAACGAGTTGTAAAAAAGACTGCCTCGAAAACCACTAAGGCAACTCCCAAGAAATCTGTTACAAATGAGAAGAAAACAAGACCTGTAGCAACGAAGAAAGTATTGGCAGATTAATTTGGCGAATTTTGAAATTAATTTGAAAAGATGAAAGATAAACGCTATGAGTGAAATCAAAAAATTGATAAAAATGGAAACTGCTCAAATCGTGAAATCTTTGAACTCACTTTTTGGAATACTTTCTGGAATAGTCAGTGATGGAGAATTAAATGACAAAGAGATTCTTTACTTAAAAACATGGTTAGATGAACACAGGCAAATTGAACGAGAGTATCCAGCAAGCATAGTTTTTAGAAGAGTTCACGAAGTCCTAATTGATGGTGTCATCACACCTTCAGAAAGAACACATCTATTGGAAGAATTAAAAATATTATCAGGTAACGATTTTTCAAATACTGGTGCAGCAATGCCTGAACAAATTGAATCAATATTTGACAATGATCCAATGGTCATTTTTGATAAAAATGAATTTGTATTTACAGGAGACTTTCTATTTGGTACAAGAGTTGCATGTGAAGAAGCAGTTGTAAGAAGAGGCGCAGTAGTGAAAAGTTATGTGACACAGAAAACTAATTATTTGGTCATTGGAACAAGGTCATCTCCTGACTGGATCACAGCAAATTTTGGTCGCAAAATTCAAAAAGCAGCAGAAATGCAAAACTCTGGCGAGTATGAAATTTCAATAATCAGAGAAGTTGATTGGTCTATGAGTTTGAAGTGAAATTTTCTAAATGACTACCTTCCACCGAGCAACTATCAAGTTCCAGTACTCACCAAAGAGTGATTTGAATCATCGTTCAATCACTTCTGTGACTACTCAGGTATATGGCAACACAGAGAGTGCAGCAATGGAAACACTTCGTAAGTTGTATCGTATTTGGGACAACTTTGTGATTCTTGAGATTGAGTGGAAAACATGAGTAATGTTAAAAATTTATTGCTATCGACTGATGGTGAAAAAAAGAATGCATTTCAGAAAATTGAGATTCAGTCAGGCAGTAAATTTGATGAAAAATGGTTGCAAAAAGTCATCTATGAAAACATCGAGTTGTTGACTGTTGCTGACTCTGTCTTTGACAAGATAAAAATAATTCCTTTATGTAGAGAATTTTCACTCAACAATAGTTACAGAAATATTTTCCTAGATATTCTTGCAATAACTGAAACAGGTAAATTGGTTCTTGTTGAATGTAAGTTATGGAAAAATCCTCAAGCAAGAAGAGAAGTAATTGCACAAATAATTGAGTATTCATCACTGATGCGGAAACTCACTTACTCTGACTTAACTGCTTATTTACACAAATATGTGAACACTGGTGGTGCTGATCCAATCCAACATCAATTAAAAAAACATGGGGTAGAAATCAATGAATCGCTAATGATTGATAGAGTTTCAGAATCATTGAAAAAAGGAGATTTTTATCTCATCATTGCGGGAGATGGTATCCGGTCTGATGTTCAATCAATGACTGAAACACTAACCATTGGAAATAGTTTTCTTGGAAATTTGTCCTTAATTGAAATGCCATTATTTGAAAATGAACAAGGTGATATTCTTATTACACCAAGAGTCCCATTTAGAACAGAAACAATAACAAAGACAATTTATTTCTCTCCTGAAGGTGAGCATGCTTCAATAGAAGAAGAAGCAGATGAAATATCTGATGTTATTCCTACAGGCAAAAAATATGATCCAGAAATAATTAAGAAAAATAGAGAGTTTTGGGATGATTTCATTTCAAAATGTAAATTTGAGCACCCAGACCAATCGTCACCAAGACATGGTGGAAGAAATTGGATTCGTATTGATTTTCCAAGTCCAATTAAGTGGATAAGTGCTTACAGATATGTTGCCGGTTCATACATTGGCATAAGTGCTAGAGCAAGTGGTGATGAGGCAAGAAAATTATTTGACTTCTTGAGTGAAAGAAAAGCATACTTAATGAGTGAACTAGGTACAGATATTAAATTTATATTTGATGATGCCTCAAACGAAATGAAAATAGGTGAAAGATTAGACATTCAAGTTGATGACCCAGAGACATTCAAATTACAAAATGAATGGTTTCAAGAAAATTTAAATAAATTCAGCAATACACTGAGACCGTTACTAAAAGAATTCAGCACAATTAATAGTAAATGACATTCGAAAATCTTCAACACTTCATCTCAACTGAGATGCGAATGTCTCAGGTGTATCAACCTGTGATGTTGATGGAGTTGTTGAAGAACGATGGTCAAGCATCAGTTACGCAGATTGCCCAAGCAATACTAGATAAAGATCCGACTCAGATTGAATACTTCACAGAGATTGTGAAGAACATGGTCGGTAAAGTTCTGACTAAGAACCGTGGAATCACAGAAAAATCAGGTAACACCTACTCGCTTATTGGTGCATCAGAACTATCCAACGAGCAAATTGCAGAACTGATTGAACTTTGCCAGTACAAGATTGCTGAGTTTGAAGCAAAACGTGGTGATGCAGTATGGTCTCATCGCAGACGTGGTCACCGTCCAATCTCAGGTTCTATTCGGTATGAAGTTCTTTCTCGAGCAAAGTTCAAATGTGAACTGTGTGGCATCTCTGCTGACGAGAAGAACATTGAGGTTGACCACATCTTTCCTAAGTCACTTGGCGGTAAAGATGACTTGTCAAACTATCAAGCACTTTGCTACTCATGTAATGCTGCCAAACGAAACACAGATGACACAGACTTCCGTCTATTCAAGTCGTTGTATGAAACCCGTGTTGAGAAATGCCTGTTCTGTGACATCCAATCCATAGACCAAAAACGCATCATTGCAGAGAACAATCTTGCGTATGCGATTCGTGATGGTTTCCCAGTGACTGACGGACACACTCTATTCATACCGAAAAGGCATATTGCAGACTACTTTGGTCTTGTGCCAGCAGAAGTTTCAGCAATTAATCAGTTGATGGCAGACCAAAAGCAATTGCTACAAGATGCAGACGCATTGATTGACGGTTTCAATATTGGCATGAACTGTGGAGAGTCTGCTGGACAAACAGTGTTTCATTGCCATGTGCATTTAATTCCTAGACGCAAAGGTGATGTTGAGAACCCGAGAGGTGGTGTTCGACATATCATTGCGGGTAAAGGGTTCTACAAGGAAACTTAAATGTTGCTTGCGAAATTTACTCATGTCCTTAAAGATAATTTCAAATTCAGACAAACTGATGATGGCGATAGAACTGATGATGATTATGAGATTTTAGAAATAAAAATGTATGATGAGACTGAATTTGGTACTCAAGGTAGTTTATTCTGTTGGTATGGTAGTGAAAAAGAATTTGATTGGGATAGTTACGATACAAGTGACGACTGGGGTTCAAGCGCATTTTTTTTCGGTTTTCAAAATTTTCTAGAGTTTTATACAACTCCTACAAAAATTCCATATATAACTAAATTTGTCTTATACACCCCTTCAGATGATTGGAGTCATGATGGACATGTTGTAATAGATGAAATTGAATTCGCTAATGAATTACAGTCCGATCTAGATATTGAAGATTTGATAATCCGTCTTTTAGGGAACAAGTATCAACTAAAAAAAGTAACGAATGAATCATTAAAAAAATATTTTGAATAGTATAAAATAAATCAAACCATATAAATGTGAATTCAAGAATATAAATTAGACAGTGCAGTTGCCGAAATTAAATTAAACATCAAATGACTGGCGAACTCATTGAACTCATCGTTGAATTTAGTGTGATTCTGCTCGCACCAATCGTTCACAACTACTATATGTGGAAAGTGAAGAAAGTTGATGCATCAGTCATTCAACAGAATATCAAATTCTTTTCGTTCTTCTATGTCTTGATTGCAATCGGTATTGCACTACTACTGACAACACCAAAAGTTCATGCAAACGAATCACATTGCTACTCTATCCCAAATGCTGATACAAAGAACTCATGCCTCGCATTGGCAAAGCATCAAGAGTCATACTGCTACTCAATACGCGAGTCTGACGTAAAAAAGCAATGTCTTTCTATTTTAGATAATCTTCCAAATTAATAGGTGCCTGGGAATCTACCATTCGCAACATTCAAAAGAATTTTCATCCCTCTAGTTCTGTATCTTCTGATGTTCCGTTTTGCATCTTCGCTACCGTTTTTTAAATCTTCAAAAATATTTGGCATTTCATTCTTTTGTTTTTTGAATCTACTAGTCTCCAGATAAATCTGTACTTTTTCATAGAGTACTTTACTTTTTAATGTTTCATCTTGAAAAACATTCTTCATCAAGTCCAAAGTTAATCTCATCACATCCCGCTTGAATCCTTGAATTTCAGTTGGAGCGAATCTATGCTTAGGTACGTGTGTTCGTTTGCGTCTTGTTACGTTGAACTCTTTACTGAGTAATTCAGTAAATTCATCTACAGCAACATTTATCGAACGAGTACGTGGAACGACAACATATAAATGTTCATCATCTTTCAGTTCATCAACTGCCATTAATCGAACGTTATCTATATCTATGAAAAGATGTTTGTGTGAAATCCACCAATCATCGAAATATTCATTGCTGTTGATTTCCCAATCTGCATATATTTTTTTTGATTTTTTTAATGCAGATTGAACTTCCTTGTCATTACTGACCAGTGCAAGTTTATAAAACTCAAACCATATGCGGAATAGTTCCTTGTCAGCAACTAATCCTGATTGATTTACTTTGTAGGTCTTTTTGGATTTCATTTGAAGATGATAAACCGGACAGTTATGAAAACTTAGACAATGTCTTAAAGTTTATTTTTTGTATTTCTTAAGTATTCATTTAAGAATATAATAGACCCTGTTGATTGATACATATTTCAGTCAATGAGAGATATAGATGCACTCTCTTTTTTTAAAGCATCATTTATAGGAGATTTAATATGGAAAATCAATTTATTCAAAGATATATTTACAACTCAAAAAGTAAGTACTATTTCGTTTCGGTTATGCAATTCAACAAAATGGGAAGTCCAAGTTGGGTAAGGACAGGGTTCTTGACAAAAGATGAAGTCTCTGAATTTCTTTCACGAATTAATTCTTCGAAAAAGGAATGGTCAGATATAGAAATCTACTCAGAAGACAAACTTGCGACTAAGGTATTTGTGGAAGTTGACGGGCAAAGGAAAGAAATTACTTTAAGAGAAATGTTCTTTGGCGATTTATACGCAGCATCAGGTCCGTTTTATGAACGTATAACAACTGATGGTGCTGAACTTCAGCATAAAGTTGGTTTTGAAACTTTTAAGGCGATATTCGTTGAAGAATCTAAAAATACTTGAATATAGAAACACTATGGAAACGGTATCTGAATACAGATACCACTACTGAAATCACGGTACTGACTGGTAAGGTTTTAAGAACACTATTACCACCAGTGCCTGATTCATCCTATACGCCAACTCTACCAGTTGACTACTACTGGAAACATCCAGATGCCTATATAGATATAGGTACAAGCGAGTTGAAATTCACCACTTGTACTTTGGCAAAGATTGCATATGTTCTATGCAATTTGATATCTCCTGTCCGTTCCACAGCAATCCAGATAAATCTCAAAGTAATCCAATGAAAACCAATACCTACCAACACACAAGTCATTTGAATTCTTCTCTAGTCCGTGAGCAACTCCACAAGATGTTGTGTGACTTACCAGAAGATGAATTCACATTCTTCCATCTGACCACCACCTATCTTCCATACCAAGATAGAACATACACCAGCAAAGACCTAAACAAGTTCTTTATCAACTTTTACCTGAAGACATTGCTTCCAGAACTATTCCACACCAGAAGATGGTCCAAGAAGACCAAATCCATGCAACCAATCGTCCTGAGTTTCCTAGATGAACATGAATCCAAACCAGTTGTTGTTAGAACTGACCATGCCAACCAACCAATCTATGCCTTTCCAGTAAGACTACATCATCACTCCATCATTGCATCCAGACCATCCACAACAGAACAGTTTCAAAGTTTGCTTGGCGACAACACGATGCTCAGGTATTCAGGCAAGATGATGACAAGCAATCTGGTGCAATGTGATGCTGACCGAATGTTCTATGCCTCCAAGATGCTGTGGAAGTATCCAAGCGAATACTTGATGTTTGGATTCCAAAAGTGAATATTAAAAATATGAAATCAAAAGTGAAATTATTAAGAAAGAGATATATGAATACAAATCTAATTAATCCATTACTTGAATCTTGGAAAATTAATGAAGTGATTACCATCAATTCACCAATCAATGAACAAACAATATTGCTTCCTGAAAAATGGTGCCACCACAATGTATGCAATATTCAAAGTAAATTAGGTGGAGAAGCAGTACTTGGTTTTTTAATATCTGATATTGATGAATACTTGTGGTGTGTGCCTCATTCAGTTTGGAAGAATGAAAACAATGAATTTATTGACGTAACTTTTCATGATAATCAAATTAGATACTTTGCACCTGTTGTCTCTTACAATCCGCAAGAAATTTTATTTCTATTGCAGCATGAGTACAAGTTTTACAAAAATATTTCAAAAGGTATTGATTGGATGATGCCGAGTAGACCAATAAAAAATCTAACGTCAACTGAAATGGTGTCCATTAATTTTCCATCTTTAATTTTCAAAAGAAATTATCCAATTACTGAGACAGATAGTTGGGATGACTACTTAGATGAACTTGATGATGAAATTTGACCTTATGGTCAAACAAAACATTCCAATAATTTATTCCACCAGGAATTTCCCACGGAATCCAAAAATCAACCAGACCTGTTTGTGACCACAATCACTCAAGTGACATAAATACCTTTACCAACTGAACACCATCATCAGGTGTTCGCCGTGACCTCGCACTAACTTACTGTGTGAAAGTCTTAGATAAATCCTTACATGGAGATTCCATATATGTCATCAATAAACCAAGAAGAACAACCAAGAGTGCAGATACCGATCCGTATCAATCAGTCACAACATGCCAAGTTCACCAACATTTCCAGACGCACCAAGATACCAATGTCCACACTTGCAAGAGATGCAATTGCACGACATATCAAAGATATTGAAACCAGAGGCATCACCGCAGTATTAAACGACTTAGATGAGGTGTATTGATGGCAGAACCAGACAAAAACAAACTAAAAGAGTTGATACAGAAGTCTGCCACCAAAGACATTCTGTATCTGCATATCAACCCAGTTGTACCGAAGTCGCTAGAGACTGCGTTGAAAGAGTTACAGAAGTTCGTTGGCAAGGGTGGTGCAGAGGTGGTTGTGGTTAGAAATTAATTTCTTAATAATTTATAAATTTTCTTTACTAAATTTTCTTTATTCATAATACAATTCACAAATTGAAAATATCCCCAAATCATCGTTATGATTAAATCTCAAACTATTTCTGAAGCATTAAAAGAATTTGGTTTTATAGTCTCGTCATATAAATTGATTAATGGATATAAAATCTCAAAGTTCTACAGCAATTCATCTAATTTATATTGCGGTTGGCAATCATTTCCTTCAGCACCGATTAACCGCAGTGTTAATTGGTCTCAGATTTTCATCAAACACCAAAGAATAAAAATCTCTAATAAATTCCAGCATATCAAACCCTTAAAATTAAAAACTGGCATCAACTTTTTATCTGCATTTTATTTTATTGGAAAACAATTTTCTCCACAATTTAATAATTCACATACACTTGAATTTCAAAATATTCTTGCAGTTTTTGAAAATGGAGTTCAAAGATCAACTAGAACTGGAGATGTTTTTAGTTTTGATTTTGATTGCATTTATAAAATAATAACCTTACAGGAGGATGTGGGTTATGTTTGCATTTGTAAAGAAGAAGATTTTAATAATTTAGAACTCAATAGTATTAATTATGAAAAAATGCAAATACTTCATCTATCAATTTTCACATTTGTAGATTTAGTAGAAATTATTAATTAAATTTTCTCTCTTTTCGCACAAATTCTTGCCAAGTACTTCCATCTTCAAGTGTTTGCCTTGTAATATATTCAAATTCTGGTGCTACTATTTGACTAAATTTTTTCCGCATATTGAAATTATCATTTACAAATTTGTATATATTAATAAATTCATCAGAGTATCTATAATCAATTTCAAAATAAATTTTCTCAAGAGTAGTAAATATTAATGGATGAAGAAGTGTAGTCATTACTCTTTGTACTTCAATAAAATCATACCCACCATTTAAAAATCCATAATGAGTAAAATGTAAATTTTTTAATTTGTGCAGATTACAAATTTCTAAAATTCTAACTGCGTAATATTCGTATGTTGAGAACTTGCCTGTAATGCCTCTTGTTGGTGGGACTAGTATTATTTTGGGATTATCAAAAATTGTGTTTTTCAATTCAAGAACTTTGTTTGATCTTCTGCAATCAAGAATTTGATCTTCAAATAGTTTAGGGTCTAGATACATTGCCCGAAATGCCGCAGTTAGTGGTGTAAAACCATTTGAATTTGCTGAAACACTTAAAGCATCTGCACCATCTGCAACTGTAAAACTTACTTTGTGACCCAGATCAATTTCTGTCTCGGTGTTTTTTTGAATACGGAATATAAATTGCATATAGATAGTTAATTTTTCTATGTCTCAAAATGTAAACAATTTGAGATGGATTCAAAAAGCATTACATTTTTAGATGGTTGCCAAGTCTCACAACCTGTCTCACCATCCACAGATTCCTATCAAATTTAACGAATCTGTTCATTATGTCAAGTATCGGTTACGCCAGAGTGTCGTCTTACGGTCAATCGCTTGAGGTTCAACTTGAGAAGTTGTCGTTCTGCGACACAGTGTTCCAAGAGAAACAGTCTGCTCGTAATGACGACCGAGAACAACTCCAACGCTGTTTGAACTACTTAAATGACGGTGACAGTCTAGTCATCACAAAACTCGACCGACTTGCACGATCCACTCGTGACCTGTTGAACATCATGTCACGATTAGACAGAATGAAAGTCAAATTGGTCGTCTTGGATCAACAAATTGACACATCTACATCTACTGGGATGCTGCTATTCACGATGCTTGGTGCCATTGCCACTTTTGAGAACGACCTAAGACGAGACAGACAGTCGCAAGGTGTTGAACACGCAATCAAACGAGGTGTGAAGTTTGGACGCAAATGTGTTCTCAATGATGAGCAACAGATGACGATGAAGTCAAAGCGACTGAATGGTGACTCTATCCACGACTTGATGAATCAGTTCAAAGTCAGCAGAGCAACTGTTTACCGATGCCTGTCACAGGTACAACACTGACGAATCACTAGAGCATTAAAAAACCCACTCGTAAGTGGGTTCTGATTGTATTCTGTTACTTCTTACTGAACGACTTCTGGTTCGACGAAGATAGATGATTTTTTGTTCTTCCTCGGAACACGATGCTCTTTCTTGACTCTGGGTTCTTTCACACTCAACGCAAATTCAATGTGTTCTGCGTTCAGTTGGTTCTGTTTAGCGATGGAAACAATCTGTGCCAGTGCGTCAGCATTCATACGTTGCACTTGAACCATTTCTTCCTTCTGCATTGACTCAATCATCTTGCGAAGTTTGACCAATGTTGTCCCTGTGTCACTCTGTGTCATACCTTTACCTCAGTGCGTTGTTGATGAGGGTTTGGATGGTATGAATTGGGGTTGGAAAGGCAAGCAGATTAGAGGGATAAGAAAAAACCCACACCTCGTAAGAAAGTGTGGGTTTGATGTGCAAAGTATATAAGTTAACACCTCTATACTTTGCTGTCATTTTTGAAGTCGTTGAGTTGGTGTAACTCATTGATTCCATTAACTTTTTTTGGTGGCGCTTCACGGATTCGAACCGCGGACCTGTGGATTATGATTCCATCGCTCTAACCGACTGAGCTAAAGCGCCGAGCCGCAAATTATAGCGAGACTTGGGAGGGGGTCGGGGGTGGTGTTTTTGAATGTGCCTGACCGAATCATTTCAAACTGAAAACTCAGGAGCGAACTTCATGCGTCAATTGCTTCCAACTATTTTGACAACATTTGTTCTGATGAACTCACCAGCAATGGCAGACACAAAAGCTTCGGCATTGGGCGTTGCAAACACTTGGGTTGCCGCTGTGAACCAACAAGACCTTGATGGCATCGTCGCCAACTTTGCAACCGATGCAAGTTTTTTTGGTACGACCACCAAAACATTGATATCCGACGCTGAAGGGGTTAGGCAATACTTTTTAAAGGTTTTTCAAGCTTACGCCCCTGTCAAAGTGGAGTTGGGTCAGGTCAGAGTGACAGAGCTCTCGAGTGACAGTGCTGTGATCACTGGATTCGATCGATGGCAAGTCACCGCGAATGGAGCGCCAGTAGAAGCCATTGGACGGATCAGCATGGCTGTGGCTGTGCAAAACGGTCAATGGAAAATTGTCAGTTTCCATCGATCTTCTATGCCCAATTGACATGAATGGACATATAAAAACATCTGATTCAGTATTTATTCACGTTTCAGTTACAGTCAATTTGTCTTGCCAAGTGATATTTTCTATGGGGTCATAGTGAAAAAAGTATTGGTGACTTACCAAGTGAAAGACCCCGACTGGTGGGTTTTGAACAATAAACTGCAACAAGCCACTGCACACTTGGGTTTTCGGTTTGAGTTGTTCAGGAAAAAAATACCAATGTGGTTGGATACGTTGTCGAGATACCCAATGAAGACGATTTGACGGATTTTTTGGTCAACACAACAGATATTTCCACAAGATTGAATGAGCACGGCGTTCTGTTAGAAAACATTCAAATCCTTGAGGGAATTCCAACTAGAACCATTACCCCAGATCAGTAGATATCAAGCGAAGCATGCAGTGTTGAATCAAAGTAAATTCATCAGCAAAAAAAAGGAGAAAAGAATGCGTTTTATTGTTCCTGCCATGTTGCTGATTGTGGGCATTATTCATCTCTTACCCTTGTCAGGTGTCTTGAGTGCCAATCGATTGCAGGTGCTTTATGGCATTGCTATTGAAGATCCCAACTTGGAAATATTAATGCGCCACAGGGCAGTGCTCTTTGGCTTGTTAGGTGCTTTTATGATTGCTGCTGCATTCTTGCCCAGTTTGCAACTAGCTGCATTGGTGGCAGGTTTTGTCAGCGTGGTTTCATTTCTCTACTTGGCTGCTGCTGTTGGAAGTTATAACGAACAAGTCAATAGGGTTGTGATTGCCGACAAAGTAGCGGTCATTTGCTTGGTTGTCGGTGCCGTTGCTTATGTCATGAGCCGATTGAATGCAGATCAAATCTAGGCAACATCAATCAGCATCTATAAAGTAATAGCAGTGCATAACTGGGCTTCCATTCAAATTTCTTGGCGCTGTATGAGATAGCTTCCCACCAATTTTCTCCATGGCTTTTTGAGAGCGTATGTTGTCAATGCCCACATGAAACCACACACCCTTTGCCCACTTGAATGCATGCGAGAGCATCAATTCTTTCATCTCCGCGTTCACTTTGCCACCCCAATGTGAACGAGCCAGAAATGTAAATCCGATTGCAAGTTCGTGTGTACTTGCATCAACATCGTAGTATCTAGAAGATCCGATGACGGCATTTATTTTTGAATCAACTGCGACCAGCGTTGATTGGGATGCCAAACCTGTTTGAAGAATCTCAGCATCAAACACAGCACGCTGGTATCGCATAGGACTAGGGTGCTGCTCCCAAATAAGTGGGTCTCTTGCAACGTTGTACAAACCTTGCGCATCCTTGATGAGAAGTGGACGAAGAAGAATTGAGTTGCCACGTAATGTGGGCTGTAGATCAAAAAAGTTCTCTGACATTCGCAAATTATGTATCAACAAGCAATACAGAAAGGCTATGCGAAGCAGTGTCTAGGCAGCGTCCGGCGACAGCTCGGTTAATCTGCGTGTTCCAACGGTGTCTTAAGTGTGCGAGACCGCTGAATCCTGTACAGTATTTCAATCTAAATATATTCAATACCATGAGCTACTTACAAGCACCCGATAACCTGCCTGAACCTATCGATGATGGCTCAGCACTTCATTTAACAGGCTTGCAACTGCCCCCTATCGCATTGCATAGCACTAGAGGTGAACTTGTCAATCTGAGTCAATACAAGGAGTGGTTGGTAATTTATTGTTACCCAATGACAGGCGTTCCAGGTGTGCCGTTGCCACCTAATTGGGATCAGATTCCTGGCGCAAGAGGTTGCACTCCTCAAAGCACTGCATACAAAGAAGTGCACCCGCAGTTTAGATCCATGGGTGTTGATGTATTTGGTATCAGCACACAAACAACTGAATATCAACAGGAGTTTGCAGAGCGACTACAACTTCCATTTTTAATTCTCAGCGACCATCAACTCCAGTTTCAGCAGGCTTTGCAACTACCTACTTTTGAGTCTGAGCATCAAACATTGCTCAAGAGGTTGACTTTGATTGTCAAAGATGGCGTGATAGAAACTGTTCATTACCCCGTTTTCCCTAGTGATGCAGATGCAAAATGGGCTATGGCGTATTTAAAGTCTCGGTTGAAATAACTGTCATTAGCCAGCTTGAATTGATGGCTAATTCGACCTTGAATTCTGGTCATGCTCAAACACGACACTACCGTGTCAACATATGGCTCGGTGGTGTAGTGTCGGTTCAACAGACACAGTAGCATCACCCTAAAGAATCACCAGGGTCCGGCACAGTGAACTTGAAAACCGTGCGGGCTGGTTGGGCACCATTAAATGGGGTGTAGATACGGTTGAATGGTCCATACATTAATCGCAGCAGTTATCAAGCATTGGCAGCGATCAGGTTGGGACAAGCAGTAGCTCAAGTGTTGACATATCTAGCTACCATACATGTTCTTGTTCCTGAGAACTGTTATCCATGAATCTGCTCAACCCCAAAAAACTGCTGCTGACTAAGTGGACTGCGGTCAAACCCATAGCCAAGCAAAAACATTTTTTGATCAGCCGGGTGATTGAACCCGAGCAACTGACCGATCCTATCGAAAGGGTTGAAATTGAAGCGGTGTTTTCCAAAGCAGTGCAGGAGATTGCTTGGCGTGATCTACAAGACGACCGTGTGTGGCGGCAGGTTTGGGTTTGATTGGCGTCGGTTCACCCCGAACTATGGCTGCAGGGCAGCTTACGCAGCAAAGGTCAAGAAGTGTCGAGGCAGCGTCCAGTTAAGGGACTGTTGGTTGATGTTGGTTCAACAGACACGCTAGAAGAAAGGGTGATGATTGTTCTTTGAATAGATATTGGTAAAACTGCATTTGAGATTAATTTGAGCATACACACGATGTTCTTGAGCATTCTCATAATCACTCGCATGACGTGCATCACCAGCATGAGCATTCTGATGACGAAGTGTTCAGTGACAACCATGTTCACTGGCACAGGCATACGGCAATAAAACTCAAGCATCCTCATTACCCAGATATTCATCATCAGCATCCCCATTGACTTCAAAGACCTTGGATATTGATGCATTTACAATAAATCATGATGAAAAAAGCCCGAGCTATCTTTTCGTTGCTTTTGTGTTTGAATTTATTTGCTATAAGTTGTTATGGCGGCGTGATCAATATTGCCGATAGCTATCACGTCATGACAACTCACCAAGCTGCCATTGACCATCATCACCATGATTCAATTTCACTGCATATGGATCATGACGATGTCAGCATGGTTCATCAACATGCTGGTGATTACGCTCAAAACATTGCGGTGCTCTGTGATAACAATTTATCGATTCCTCTTTTGAAAGTCAGCCAAGTTCATTTGACTCGACTTGAACAACCGATCTCGGCCTTTATCAAGACGCCATTCAGACCTCCGCAATTCCACGCTTGATCGTGAGTCCAGATGTGCCTTATGCCATCTGTTTATTCATTTCAAAAAGGGTCATTATGAAAATTATCTTTTCATTCAAGAAGAGCGGTTTACTGTTCATGCTGATGCCGTTATTTGCATTCGCACATGGCATCAGTGAGGCGGACAGGCAACGCATGCTGGATGGTGGCTATATGCAGTACGTTGGACTGGGCGCCAGTCACATGCTCACGGGCTACGACCACTTGTTGTTTTTGCTTGGCGTGGTGTTTTTCTTAAGCACCTTCAAGGACATTGTGAAGTTTGTAACCGCATTCACGGTCGGTCACTGCATCACTTTGGTTTTTGCGACCTATTTCCAAATCACCTGGAATTTCTGGTTGGTTGACGCCATCATTGCAGTCAGTGTGATTTACAAAGGTTTTGACAACAACGGGGGGTTTCAGAAGCATTTTGATATGCCTTCACCGAACCTGCTGGGTATGGTCTTTGCCTTTGGCTTGTTACATGGCTTTGGCTTGTCCACTCGTTTGCAGCAAATTCCACTGGGGGAAGATTCATGGCCCATGCTGCTTCGTATCTTGAGCTTCAACGTAGGTGTTGAGTTGGGACAAATTGCCGCACTGATTGTCATGGTTGGTGTGCTTGCCCTATTCAGGAAATCAAAATCGTTTTTGCGATTTAGTTACTTTGCAAATCTGGGCTTGATCACCGCAGGCATATACCTGTTGTTTGTCCAATTGCATGGCTATCAACACGACACAAACGCAGAGCTGTTCCGATTCCCTGTCGAAGAGCATATCCACATCCATGAGGATATGGAAATACAAAATGCAACCACTTCACCTCGAAATTCACTTTAATTCAAAGGATCGACCATGAAACAAAGCATGAAACTTTTTAGCATTGCATTGGCAATCACTTGTTCGCAATCAGTTTTTGCGGGTGCAGGTGGAGATTGCCACTTTCACGGCAATAAGCCCGCTGCCAAAGAAACAGTTCTCAAGTGTGCCGATCAACGAGTAGGAAAATTAATCACTCGAGGCAAGCTTGATGCTGGTTGGAAAGCCATCGCGCCTGAATCCATCACGACCATCGATGGCGAAAAAGGGAAAGAATGGAAAGTCGTCATTAAAAATTCAGCTACAAATGACAAGACAAAGGCTACTTTGTATTTGTTTTTTTCTGAAAATGGTAACTTCATAGCAGCAAATCACTCAGGTAAGTAAGCGGACTTGAAACCAGAACAAACCAGGGCAAATCATGCCCTGGTTTTTTTAGTCAATTTTAAAAATTCAATCTGGAGTGATAGGCGCTAGATTTGAAAAAATAGAGCCTTGTCCAATAGAATAGGGCATGCGTATATTGTGCTTGGCGTTGTGTTTGAGTTTGATCAGTGGTTTATTCCACGTATCTGCCATGCCATTGGAAAACCCCACTTCGTTAACGACTGTAGCAGCGAATGCTGAAACCCATACCGCATGTCACGAAGATCAAGACACCAGCCACTATAAATCTTGTCATATCACTGGTCATTTGTGTTGTTTGGGTTTCTCTGCTTTACAAAGCCAGACAACGCACGTTGCTTTGCGTTTGAATCACAAGTTGAATCCAGTTCTTCAAACCTTACTTCTTCAAGAACTTCCAAGCAAGCAGTTCAAACCTCCCAAGCTTCATCTCTAAATCTAAACACACTTCGCCCTTCTTAGGGCTGTTTGATTTGACTGGAGAATTTGATGAACATGACGCATTACATGGAGTTGTTGGCTGTAAACCAACCTTGGAACTTATTGATATTCATGGCAATTCCGATTGTTCTAGCGGAAACGCTGGCCATCACCGAGTTGTATCTGCTTTCCACCCGCAACTACACAGGCTGGGTTCATAGTTTGAACCGAATGGCAGGTATCACTGTGGGTCTGTATTTCATCGGGGTGATTGTGTATTTGATCCAAACCGCCGTACTACCCATCACACAGGCTGGCGAATGGCGCACTGTCATTGATGTGGTGGCGGTTGGCAGCTATCTGATTGGCGGGCTGCCCCTGATCTATATTGCTTTTCAGGAGTTGGGCTGGGTCCATGCACAAGCGACTGATGAGAAGAAGCGTCAGACACATGCCATTTGTGTGGCCTTGTTTTTGGTGTTTGGACATATCGCAATGATTGCTGGCATGTTGGATCCCGCTTTACTGGGCTATGTGCCTGAAGGCATGTCAGAGATGCACAACCATTGACAGTGTGAAGTATGGAAATGGTGTCTTATCTCAAGACACCATTTTCCATGGACCACTGTTCCATCATGTCCTTAGATTTACAAGTGTTCTCATTTTCAATCTTTCCCTACCTTGCTTGTTGATTTAGCTTTGATTGAAGGTTCAAATGATGGGTCTCAATGAGGCTGATGCTTTGCAGACAAAGCCGTACAAGATGAAAAAAATAATTGGCAATATTCTTTTAGTGGCTTCATTCATCGCATGGGCTGCTATTGCTATGCTTCCCCTTTTGAGTCTATCAATTGAAATGGCTGCGGCTATCACGATGGTTCTTATTGTCTTTGGAGAAATTGCATTTGTTTTAAGCATTGCACTGCTTGGTAAAGAGTTCTTAGAAAAAATGAAGATACAGTTTCGTAAATTGTTCGGTAAACAATGAGATTTTCACAAAGAGCTCAGCATTTAAACTCAAGCATGACCAAAATCCTCTGAGCTATCTTTTCACTGCTTTTGTGTTTGAATATTTTCGCCATGAGTATCGATGGCAACGCGATCAATATCTCCAATAGCTATCATTTCTTGACAACGCACCAAGCCGCCATTGAAGGTAGGCCGGGTTCATTGGAATCGGTTTGAACAGCCTACTTCTGCCTTTATCAAGAATCCATTCAGACCTCCGCCATTGTCTGTTTGAAATGGAGAAAAGGGTAAAGAGTGGAAGGTCGTCTTCAACAATCCATCCGTGTCAGACAAATCAAAAACTAATTTGTACATGTTTTTTTCTGAAAGCGGCAACTTCATTGCTGCCAATCATTCAGGAAAGTAAACAAAGCTGATGTGCTGATACTAAGCAGAGCGCCTATCGCCTTGTTTAGTTCATTCTTTGTCTTTGAAAAAATGGTTCCATATCAACTTGACCACTGCGTAAAGCCCGATCAAAGGCAAGGTGACAAGCAAGACTATTTCTTCATTGGTCAGTTGCTCGGGAAACAAGGTGATGTGATCGTAAGTAGAGAGCAACGTATTGACCACTGGATTTTCTGATTTGTATTTTTCATAGGCACCGTTGTCCATCAATATTCCTTTTTTCTGCAAAGCTTGCCAGGTTGAAAAACACCTTGATTAGATTGAATGCAGATTGGTGGCATGTACATTCAAGATCAGTTTAGAAAGTGCATGGAAATGCCTTGTGGCTTTCTCAGAAAGATGCAATATCTTCATGCGACGGTCTGATGTATCGATACGTATTTCAATAAGTTTCATTCTTTGCAGTACTTTGATTCGCCTGGCCACTGTGGACTGAGTGAGCGTGAGATTTTTTGAATATTCCAAAGCTTTCATCATTGTCAAATGGCCACCTTTGTAATTTTCAAGTGCAATGAATTCAAGTATTTTTTCAGCAACAGGATCAATTCGATACAGGCTTCTTTGTAAAGATCTGGCCCTTAATAAATCAAAGTAAGGGTGATGGGGCTGAATCGCTGAAGAACGCTTGGGCATGAAAAATAATTTACAAAATTTTGATAAATTTGAAATCAGTGTCAATGCGTACGTTCAAGCCCTTATCAACAGTCAAACCTGATTTTGCTTGAGTGATAGCTTGATTAATTCAGCCATGGTTGTCACGCCTAATTTCTCCATGACGCGACCTTTGTGCACTTCAACCGTTCTTGGACTGATCCCAAGTAACTCGCCAATTTCACGATGAGTGAGGCCTTGTGCAACGACTCGAAAGATCTCTTTTTCACGGGGGGTTAAGCTTTCTTGCAATGTTTCAACTTGACGCGAGTCCTCTTTCAACTTCAGCCTTAAATATGCCTTTTCAAGTGCATTGAGTATTTGATCAATCAGAACGGGCTTCTCAAGAAAATCGACTGCTGAATTAAGAAAAGCGGTTCGCATCACATCGACATCAGCGAAAGCAGTTAAAAAAATAATTTCTACAGGTAGGTGCCTTTCAATGATCTTTTCTTGTAGAGAGAGTCCGTCCATTTCTCCCATTTTCAGATCAAGCACCAGACAACACGGTCGACTGGGTGGTGCACTGAGAAATGCTGTGCCACTTGAATATGTTCTGCAATCAAAACCTTTGAGTCCCAGCATCAATGACAAAGAATCTCTGACTTCGAGATCGTCATCAACAATGCAAACCAGTTTTTCGTTGATCATGATTGATATTTCTCAGACGGCAGGATGATTTCAAAGCATTTTCCAGCGTGATCAATGTATTGAAGAACACCGCCATTATTTTCAACCAGTGATTTGCTAACTGACAAACCCAAGCCAAGACCATCTTTTTTTTGGGTGTAGAACGGACGAAAAACTTGAGCCGCAACTTCCTCTGAGAGTGGCTCACCTTGATCAATCACTCTGATGGAGACTGAATTTACTTCTACGTTTGAGACTTGTATCGATACATGCATACCAGGTCGTGATGCGTCAATTGCATTTTTCAGTAAATTGCCAATTGCTGTCCGAATCTGCACCTGATCAACCCAGACAACGTCCTGGTCTTGGGTGTATGTTTTCTGTATGTGTACACCCGTGGTGATCAGCATCTTGTCCAAATATTGCACACATTCATCAATCATTTTGGTTACGGAAGTCTGTTGTAAATGAGACGCGCCACCAATGAAGTACGCGCGTAATCCTCTGACGATTTCACTGGCCCGGAAAGTTTCCGCAATCACTTTTTTCAAAATGTCACGGACTTTTTGTCTTTTGTCCGCATCCTCATTGGGGTCAGACAAAAGCATCATTGCCGACTCAGAATAAGCACTCAATGCGCTCATGGGTTGGTGTAACTCATGTGCCAAAGATCCTGCCAATTCACCAGCCGCGATCAACTGAAGACTATCTCGCAATTGTTGCTCGGCTTGCATGCGTTCATCTACAACCATTCCAATGATCAAGCCCGTCAGCGACAAGGTCAGCATCACGATCTGTAAATCCATGAGCAGCGATGGTGAGGCACCCATGCCACTGGTTGAAAAAACCAAAGGCAACTGAACGACAGCCGCAGCGAAGGTTGCACCAGGCAAGGAATATGCGGCTGCCAGCAAACTCAATACAAAGAACAGACTGAAAAAATAGTTCATTTGTTGGTGGATGGGCAGACTGAAAATGAACCAGAGACAGGCCACCAACAACATACTTAGGAACCAAAACATGTCACTGCTGAACATTGCTTTGTACTGAGGTCTTCGGTGTTGACTGGTTGCCACATAAATCAATGGCAGCACCACAAAGTATCCCAAGAGGTCACCAATGAAAAACCTGTGTAAAGCCTCCCATAGACTATCTTGATGGATCCCGCCAATCATCGATTGGGTAAGAACGTAACTTAACGCTGTGATGGCTGAACCAAACACCATGACACCACCCAATTTCAACAATTGGTTTCTGACTTGGATTTGCGGACGCGACTTCAGTAAGTATCTGAAGCAATAGGCAATCATGGCATAGCAAGAGACCAACACTGCATTGCCTAAGACCACCGTTGGTGTGAAAAAAGAAATATCTCTGACAATCACATCAGCCAAGCCGAGTGTGATGTATACCCAAGCCAACCAAGCAGTACCTGCCCAGTACAAAAATAAGACATCAAGAGCTGCTGGCGGATTCCAAGGGGTGATATTCAGGTGACCAATTGGATGTATGTAACTCAGTTGATCGACGGCAATCAAAACACCACTGTATAGAAGTGCTTTCCAAAATTTATCCATGCTTTTCTGTCTCAAGCTTGAGGCGGATTCAAAGCAACATAGTAGGCGATCAGAACGATGGCAATGAAAATCAATAATCCTGCAATTTCTTTGAATATTTTCTGTTTATCAGCATCAGCTTGCTGAGGCATCGAATGGACCTTGGATTTGATTTTGGAATCGACAGTCATGGATCATTCAATGGTTTGCGCTTGATTCCATATGTCCATTTTCATTGGAGTAGCGGCGCAAATATAAACCTAACCCAATCATGACGGCACTGATACAACCCATCCACAGAGCTTGCGTCCATTGCATGGAGGTCGTGAATAGCAAAGGAATCACCAGCATTCCATTCACGATCAATGCAAGTCCCCAAATTCGAACTTCGTTTGTTTTATCAACTTTTGATTCATTCATGACTTGAATTTAAACAAATTCATGTGTGATGTGAATTCGCTTTGCACCTTACGGTGTTGCCCTTACTGCGAGGGTGAATAGAGCTTAATTCAGACGCTGAGGAAAATTATGAAGACAGCGCAAGGTTTGATAGATTGACAATATTCTCTAGACTAGTGCAGATGATCAACTCAACAAAACATAACCTTTGTCAATCAAGCATCGTCTGTATGCAACTACCTTAGTCCCCAAAACATTGAGATTGGCGGCTTTGACCAGATCCAGGCAATCCTGTCTGTCTTTTTCATTCAACTGATCACTTCCATTTTTGGTGACAAGCACTTTGTATGTACTCAAATCTTCTTTGAATGCAGCTGATTCTTTGGATGTTTGACATGCGGTCAAAAGCAGGGAGGCAAGCAACAAAGACAAAATGGACAGATCAGTTTTGTTCATGGCATGTCAACGTCAATATGGTGAATCGAAAAAGGGATTGCGTTATTCAAAATTAAAAAAATCTGGCCTTGATTACTTCAGTGCAAACATTGAGAACCGTTAACGGTTATTCACCGGCTCGATGAGCCCTTTGATGTAGAGATTTTTTTGTGCTTGAGTGCTTTGACTGCCAAAGAATCAGCAATCAATATTGCATATTGATCAATCAATCCAAGCATCTTTTCACCTGCGACGACATGCTTCAATCTTTTATCCTTGGTATCAATCACCAAACTGCAATATCTTTGTTCAATCAAATTGTTCAGTTGCAGACGAATGGCTGTCTCGCTGTAACCGATGGAGAGAAACAGTTGCTTGAGGCTCAATGGTTGTTGAATCATGTTGTGGTGCGCAATCAACCAAAAAATTTCATGCGACAAGGTGCTTTGCGAAGAGGGGAGATTTAATTTCTCCCACGCCCTCACATTCAGCAGTGCTGATGTCACTTGTGCAGCTGATCGCTTGGATATTGAATTCATTTCATTTTTTTCTACAGTTTGAGACTATCCTCAAAAGTAGAAATAATCCAGTCAAACAACACACACTTTTTGTATGCTTTTGGAAAAACTAGCTGTTTACGCCATCAAACAGATAATGTTTTGTAAATGACGATATTTATCAATTTATAGATCATGTGCAATTAAGCACTCGATCAAGAGGTGCTGATGGTCAGCGGGTCAATTCATCTAAATATTGAATTGCTCCCATGGATGCAAATTCACCATGGGTTGATGCACAGTATTGATTCACATGCACAACCGCTGTGTCCAATGAGCTCAACTGGCTGAATTTATCCACACGAGGTTTTTTACGAGCGACATTGGTCATATTCAAGGGCACCAGGTAGGCTTTGAGCCAGGTGGTTTTGTCTTGATGAGACATGGAGGGCCAGTCTGAGCAACTGGGATTGCCAAATAAATGTTGCCCATGAGCAGCTGTTGCGAGCAAGCTCAACATCAAGGATTGGCAGGCTAGTTGGCGAAATGTCATCGGTTTGTTGTTTTCAATGAATCGCCTATTTGAACATCCTGGCTGCTCCCCTGATGTTGGGAGCTTGAAAAATTAAAACTTGTACTTCAATCCCACTTCCAAGCTTCTGGATGGACCTGCATAAATACCTTGACGCAAGCTGGCAATGTAGTGGGTATCGGTCAAGTTTTTAACTGCGCCTGTCACGCTCAGTTTGGGATCGATTTGATAGCTTGAGGTCAGGTCTGCTGTGGTGTAGGCGCTAATTTGCCCGGTGAAAAAACCACTGGTGTTTTCGGTCAGAGCGATGGTATTCATCGTGTCTGTCATCTGCGCACTGACGTGCTGAATACCCAAAGCCATCATCACTTGACCTTGTTGGTACACAAACTGTGCATTGCTCACCCATTCTGGGCTGTAGGTCACACGATTGCCTTGTTGTGCAATCAATGAGCCGGAGGATGAATATCTGTTTTGTACAAATTTGGCATCTGGGACATAGGTGGTGTTGCCCTCAATTCGAAACACCTGATTCACCGTCCATGCCAAGGCCAGTTCAATGCCTTGATGCAATGTTTTGCCGCCATTGCTGGGGTCACCGCCGTTGCTGTTGGCACGAATCACTTGGTTATCGAAATCCATTCGAAAGGCCGTCACTTCATATGAAAGCGCATGTTGCTGACCACGCACGCCTATTTCTACATTGACCGACCGTTCAGCACCTAAATTCAAATCACTGCCACTGACGATGGAGGTGCTGTTGTAAGGCGGTGAGAAGGCCCTGTAGATGCCGCCATACAGTTGTGATCGGGGTGTGATTTGAAAAGTAGCCCCCACACCTGGCATGTATTCTGTATTGCTTGACCGTCCATCTTTGGTGTTGACCAACAGGTCATCGGTGATTTGCTCATAGAGTTCAGCGCGCACACCCGGTGTGATGCTCAATTGCTGGTTGACATCAAATCTGTTTTGTGCAAACAGAGCCAAACTGCTTGCTTTTTGAATGACATCCGTGGCGATGCTGCCGCTTCTGGGGTTGGCGCGGGTGGCTGTGATTTTTTGATCGCGCATGCTTTCTTTCATCAATCGCACGCCGATTTCAGCTTCATTCGACAAACCAAGTTGGTTGTGTTGGATCGTCAATCGGGAATCAACACCTGTTCGCAGAAAAGCGCGGTTGTTGCCATCCAAACTGTTGCTGAAACTCCATACCTTCAAGTTGTCCTGCAATGTGGTGGCTGGTGCATTCAGTCCATAGCGCCAGTAATCCCGTTGCATCTCACTCCAATAGACCACAGTGTTCAAGCGCATGTCTGGGGTGAGTTCCCATTCGTGGTTGATGTCCAATGATTGTCGATCTGTCAAAAACCAGTCATCAGGTGCTGGGTTGAATGAGGCTCGCGCTTCATAAGCATCTTTGAATAAGCCTCGGTATGAAATATTGGCATCGTTCTCATAGAAAGAGAATTTGACGCCAAGCCACTGGTTGTCAGCCAAGGCCATACCGCCTTTGAGCATCAAGTCTTTCATGTCAAAACCTTTGTTTTGAAAACCATTGCTTTGGGCTTGTGTGTAGAACAATCCGGCCACGGCATCTCCTGAAGAAGACCTTCCTCCTGATTCGATGGAGGTCTCCAAGTATTCATGTGAACCCGCGCGTGTTGCGATCGTTGCACCGTCTATCGGGTCTTTGGTCTTGTAATTGATCACCCCCCCGATGGTGTTCGGTCCATACCGCAGGGCTGCAGCACCTTTGAGCACTTCAATGCTGTTCATGCGTTGGATACGCGGGTTGTAGTACCTGCTGTTGCCAAAAAACAGATCAGCTGCCACAGGCACACCATCTTCCAAGATCAATGTTTTGTATTCACCGGCACTCAAGCCGCGTATGCCAATGTTGGCCACGATCGCTGATTCCTCTTCTGGCTTGATGACCACGCCTGGCACTTGCTTGAGGGCGGCTTCAGTGGACATGGGCTGAATACGCGCTAGATCTTGGGCGCTGATGACTTGGGCAGATCCTGGAATCTTGTTCAGTGCATCTTGCGAGTGACCCAAGACATCGATGCGTGGCAAGCTGGATTCCTCAGCCAAAGCGCAGACTCCATATCCAAGATAGATTGAAATTAATACGAAAAAATTAATTCTTAAGTGCTTCATGTTGATTTACGGCAATAGCTAAACATGCCAGATATCTTAGAGCAAATAGGAATGATTCGCATTAACCTAATTTTTAGAAGGTTGTGACATACCCAACAACCCGGACAATGACGATCAACCGTTGCCGACTAAGCTGTGCTGACTTACCGTTGTGAATGCCCAAACCAATGAACACTTTCGACATGTGGCCTGTATTGAAGTGGCGCTCGTACAGCAGGATTAGCCAATATTGCATGGCATATGGGTTGCTGATGTTGGTTTTGTTGCTGTGTGCGTTGACATGGTCACTGCAAGATCAGCGACTGATACGTGAGGTTGGTGTGTGGGTCAAACCCATGAAGTTCATGGCGTCAACATCCTTGTTTGCATTCACAACCGCATGGGTGGTGAAGATTGCAAATTCACGCGTGGATCAAACATCCAAGTTCGTCTGGATCGTCGCTCTCATGATGACCACATCATTGTTTGAAGTGGGTTACATCAGCTATCAAGCTGCACAGGCTGAAGCTTCACATTACAACGTGACGGATGAATTCCACGCGTTCATGTTTGGATTGATGGCTGTTGCGGCTGTTGGATTGACAGGTTCGCAAGCATGGCTGGCTTGGGAGATTTGGAGTGAACAAAAAAACTCAAATATCACTGTCGTCACTTGGTCAGTGATCATTGGATTGATCATGACTTTTGTGCTCACCACGGTGAGCGGTTTCATGCTGAGTTCGAGGCAGCCACCAGCAGGACAATGGATGCCGTTGTTAGGGTGGCATTGGGCACAAGACATTCGACCTTCACACTTCCTCGGCGTGCATGCACAGCAATTGATTCCGCTTTGGGGCGTCATGGTCTCGCGTTTTCCCAATAGCATCTCCAAAGCAGCACTGTTGACAGGCTGCGCGCTTTATTTCATTGTGTGGTGCTTGGTGACATGGTTGAATCTGACATCATTCAGGAGTGTTCAAACAGGAGCTTGATCATGCGTTATCGACATCACTGGTGCTTGGTTGTCATCTTCAGCGCGGGTGTGAGCACCGCCACAGCAGATTGGTTCAAGTTATCGATGACTCCAGACCAGCAAGAGGAGTTCGAGATTGACATGGAATCCGTGAAGCAAAGCGGACCAATGGCCATTTACCGCCAAGTACAGGTTCGCAGTCGCCATACCAAGCAAGGCCACGGGGACTCAAGCATGGCGACTATTTATGAATACGATTGCATGAACAGCAAGATGAGGCACCTGATGCATACAGACCCTGCATGGCAGGATTTACCTGATCACCCGTTGGGGCAAGAAACCTTCCAGTTAATCTGCCCCAGGGGAGATGATTGACAGTTTATTGACCTGGTTTGAGCGTCAAGATCAACTCAGCCATGGTTTTTGCATCCGCATCGGAGACCTGTGGTTGAGGCGGCATCATGTCCTCGCCCCACACACCAGAACCACCTGCCTTGATCTTGGCAGCTAATTTGGCAATCGCATCCGCATCGCCTGCGTATTTGGCTGGGATTTCATCGAACTGAGGACCATATTTTCTTTTGTCGATCTGGTGACAAGCCATGCAATTATTGGCTTGCATCAACTTTTTCAGTGGTTCATGTTGGGCATGTGCGGAAGTGGCAAACAACGCAAAACCAGTAAGCAGTAACAAGCGTTGCAAGCTATTGCGTTGAAAAGAAGAGGAAAAGTAACTGAAAAAAGTCATGTTGAGTCAGTGAACTGTGAATTGCAAAAAAGAAGATGCCCAGAGAAAAAACGCGCTGCACGAATGCAGCGCGTTTCATGCTCACTCGCGTGAGATCACTTGGCAGGTGTTACGCGGTAGATATTGCCGCTTGCCTCGTCAGCCACATACAAGGCACCATCAGGTCCGAGTGACAGGTGACGGAAACGACCAGCAAATGTGGGCCATTGCAATTCCTCTTTTTTGGCAGAAGAACCATCTTTGGCAATGTCCAAGATGTCAATGCGGTTGCCGGTAGGGGTGCCATGGATGCCAATGCCTGCATAGCCCACAGCCAGACGACCTTCCCACTCTTTCCACTGCTTGCCAACCAAGAAGACGCTGCCACACATGCCTTGTGACAAGCCGTTGTTGTTGAACGCAGGCTTCATGGCATTGGGATAGGCTTTCAGGTCAGTCATGGGCATGAATGCTGCGCGCTCTTTTTGTGGCAATGCACCCATTTGGTTGGGTGAATAACCGCAGTAGTTGTCTGGGCAAGCAGGACGTCCATTCACGTTGTCGCGTGGATCCCAGCCACCATTGCCACCGTTGACAACCTTGGTGACTTCATCACTGTGCCAAGGTCCATTTTCAGACAGGTACACGTCGCCTGATCCAGGACGGAAGGCAATACCTTGGGGATTGCGGAAGCCATAGGCAAAGATGCGTTTATCAAAGCCAGCAGGTGGGTTGTTACCCGCTGCAGCTTTGCCATCGCGGTCAACGCGCAACAATTTGCCACGCAACTCGGTGGGGCTTTGTGGACCTGCACCGTTGTGGTTGTCACCAATCGTGACGTACAAGAAACCGTCAGGACCAAAACGCAAACGACCACCGTTGTGGGCACCAGGGCCACCAAATGGGTGGTTGGACTTCATGGGCTTGTAGCCCAGGTCGTTGATGATTTCAGTGATGTCTGACACGCCATTGAGTGATGAATTCACTTTCATGCGCATCACGATGTTGTTGTAACCACCGTAAGTGCGGTTGCTTGCTTTGGAGCTGGAGTAGAGGTAAACAAACCCGTTTTTGCTGAACTCTGGATCAATTGCCACACCTTGCACACCAGCTTGTCCATCGCAGAACAAGTCATTTTTGGTGGCTGAATAGCCGCTGCTGCCGCCCACGCCCAACAGTTTGTTGACACTGCCAGAAGCCATGCGCACCGACAAGCCGCCACACTTTTCTGTGAAGAACATGGTTCCGTCTTGCAGGAATGCCATGTCCCATGGATCTTTGGCTGTTTGGAAAACATCTGCGGTGACACTGAGTGCCATCGCAGTTTGAGCGCTCATGAGTCCTGCTGCTGCCATGCTTGCGGCGATCATGCCGGACTTGAGTGTTGTTCTGAATTTCATGCAATCTCCGTGATGTTTGAAAAATGAACCCTGAAGTGAGTCGTGGTTCCAACTCAAGAAATCAGAATGAACCAGCTGAAAAAAATCAACGTGTTCACTCAGCTCTCCGATGAATTATTCGGCGGGGGGTTTTGTCAACACCTCAGTAGAAGTACTATGAAACTCGAAGTTGTGAAAAATTCCCAAAGGTAGAGAACCGCATGCAAACAAGCACTTGCAAATGCAAGGGTCATTCATGCTTTGGCGGCCATGGTGGGCATGATGATGCCGTTGCGAAGAGCGAAATGCACAAGCTGAGCAGGGGTGTTCAATTTCAATTTCAAGCGTATTTGGGTTTGGTAATTGTTGATCGTCTTTTCAGACAAATTCATGTGTTTGGCAATGGTGGGTATGGACATGCCCTTGGCCAGCATTTTGAAAGTTTCAAATTCAGACACAGTCAAACTTTCCAATTGCAAACGATCCAGGTTGTCCCCATCATTGGCAATCAACTGCTCAATGTCATCGCTTAAATAAGTGTTGTCAGCATTGACGGCCAAGATCGCATCGAGGATGTTTTGTGGGTGGGACGACTTGCTGACAAAGCCTTTGGCACCAAGCTTGAGCGCCAAATTGGTGATGTGCACAGACACATGCATGCTGCACATGATGATCTTGAGTGACGGGTACCTGACCAAGGCTCTTTCAATCAACTTCAACCCTGAAATGCCCGGCATGGAAAAGTCTGTGATGACCACATGGATATCGCAGCTTTTGAGTAATTCGTAGGCCTCGTCACCCGATTCAGCTTGCGCCACCACTTGCATGTCTGGCTGGGAATTGATCAGACGAACATAACCTTCACGGACGATGGCGTGATCGTCCACCAACATGATATTGATCATTCAAAGTCCTTGCGTTCAATACATGACGAATGCTTAAACAGCGGCGATTGTTAGCGCAAACAAAATGGACTTGAATTCCCAAGGATATATATCCTCAGATCAATCTAGGTTGTTACTTCAGTTTTCGGGGTGGTCCGAAATCACCCACTTGAGGGAATAAAAACGTGGTGCTGCTCGGGCCAATGCCCATGATTTGAACAACTGCACCTTCTGAGCCCCCACCATCGTAGTGAACAGCACCTGCAGGATGCTGCATGTAGCTGCCAGCTTTCAATGGTTGGGTGGAAGCTGGATCCCAGGTGTCATCTTTGCCAGCCAACCAAGTACCTTGCATCACGGTGACATGACGATCTTCTGGGTGGTAATGCGGCGCACTCATGATGCCTGGTGGGAAGACCACGCGAATCACATACGGACCCGGTTTGCTGGGGTCGCCTGCAATCACAGCCATCTTGATGCCGTTGCCCGCTTCCTTCCACTGAACCTGATCTGGCTCGACCACGGTGAAGGTTTTGTCAAGACTTTGAGCAAACGTTGCACTGTGCAAACAGAGGGCCAAGCCACAGGCAACGATGAATTTAGGATGGAAGACAGTCATGTGATGCTCCTCATGGACACGTTGTTTGTTCACTGCTCGATGACGTCGCAAGCGGCCATGGAGTTTTTGCGGTTTGTGAGGCTGATAGCTGCATAGGGTTCTTCAGGCCAACTGGTTGACAACAACAACTCTGCATTACGGTAGTCTGTCCATGTGTCCCCCATGGTGTTTTTCCAAGAACGATCAAATTGAAGTTGGTAGGTTTCGTCTTTGAAACTCAAAGTGGCACTCGCACCATTGAACTGGACCGTGAATGGAAAACCAGAAAACACAGGACCGCAGGTCAGTTGTTTGGTGCTGATTTGTGCTTGGGCCGACAAACACAGTGCCAAGGACAAAGTCAAAACGATTTTATTCATGGATTGCTCGTGTTCATGCTCAAGGCAACGCTTGTGTCCAGCTGGCAATGGTTTTCACCATGGGTTGAACAGCTTGGGGGTCTCGGATGTCGCCAGCCAACACATGTTGACCTTTGCTTTGGCTGTAAATGACAGCTTCGAGTTTCTTTTGCTGAGAACCAAACCGTTCAAATGCGGTTTTGATCTCGACCGGGTCCACGGTTTGATCTTGTTCGCTGTAGAGCACCAACACAGGCGCTTTGAACTGGGACAAATCACTTTCACGCACCTGTTTCACCAAGGCCATCATGGGAAACAAGGCTTTGGTGGGGTAACTTTGTGTCCAAGCTTGTGCCTCACGTGGGTTGTCGCTTTGGTAGTTGATGGTGTCACCGGTCACAGCGTAGGCAATGCGTTGTCCCCAATGGCCATTGATCAGTTCAGAGCGCTTGTCTTTCAAACCAAAGTTGGGTGAGATGAACACATGTGCTTGAATTTGATCGGCTTGTGCGGAGGTGGCCCACCAAGTCGATAAGGTTGAACCAGTGGAGCAACTGATGACCAAAACCTTGCGACCCAAAGCGCGTCCGATGCGAATGGCTTCTTGGGTGTCGGCCAACCAGTCTTGTGGCGTGGCTTGACCCATGGCCGCACCAGGCAAACCGTGTCCGGTCAGGCGGGTGTAGAACAAATTGGCGCCCAGTTGCTGGGCGACTTGTTCGGCGACAGGCGATGTTTCCAATCGGCTGGCTGAAAACCCATGGACATACACCACGGACCATTCAGTCACTTGCTTGTTCTCATGTGCCCACACAATGCCTTTGGCCGTGCCGGGTTTGATGTCTGGAAATTGCGCTTCGCTTTGTTGCAACCAAGGGTCTAATTCGCTCAAGACCGTGGGAGGTGCTGGGCGGGTGGCAGGTGCATTCTCACCAAACTGATTGACAGGTCCCAGAAAGAAAACAGCCACCGCAAGGACGATGATGGCCAGGATGGACTTCCAAAGCCAATGGCCCTTTTGAGTTTGAATAGATGGGGTGGAGTGGTGCATGGAGGTCAAGCCTTTATTGGTGTTTGAACACGGGTGGACGTTTGTTGAGGAAAGCGTCCATGCCTTCTTTTTGATCGTGCGTGGCAAACAGTGAATGAAAGACACGACGCTCGAACATCACGCCATCCGACAGACTGCTTTCAAAAGCTCGGTTGACGGATTCTTTGGCGGCTTTCACAGCCAGTTGAGAGTGACCGCAAATCATGAGGGCTGCGGCCAGTGTTTCTTCCATGAGTTTGTCCAAGGGGACCACACGACTGACCAAGCCTGAACGCTCGGCTTCATCCGCATTCATCATGCGACCGGTCAATGCCAGGTCCATGGCTTTGGCCTTGCCAATGGCGCGCGGCAATCGCTGCGTGCCACCTGCACCTGGGATGATGCCGATTTTGATTTCAGGTTGACCGAATTTGGCGTTGTCAGCAGCGATGATGAAGTCGCACATCATGGCCAATTCACAGCCACCACCCAAAGCAAAACCGCTCACGGCGGCGATCACGGGTTTGCGAATACTGCGAATGGTTTCCCAATCGCGGGTGATGAAGTCGTTGTTGTAAACCTCGGCGAAATTGAATTTGGCCATGGCCGCAATGTCTGCACCGGCGGCAAAGGCTTTTTCGTTGCCCGTGATGATGATGCAACCAATCGCGCTATTGCCATCCAAGTCTTTGAGGGCTTGGCCCAACTCCACCATCAGTTCACCGTTCAAAGCGTTGAGTTGCTTGGGCCGGTTCAAGGTGATGACGCCTACTTGGTCTGCTTCGGTGTGCACTTGTATCAATTCGTAGGACATCAATGGCTCCAATCAGGACTGTGAATGGCACCAACTATAACCAAGGCCATGGCCTGGTCGGGGTGTTAAATTAGCCTGAAAAGGAGACAAGCATGAGTGACAACACCGTTTTGTATGAAGAGCGAGGTGCCGTGGCCGTGGTGACCTTGAATCGCCCACAAGCCTTGAACAGTTTCACACGGCAAATGCACCATGAACTCTGGTCAGCATTGGATCAGGCGGAGGCGAACAAAAGCATCCGTGCCTTGGTCATCACTGGTGCAGGCCGGGGTTTTTGCGCAGGTGCTGACTTGGCTGAATTTGATTTCGCTGACGGCCCCAATTTGGTCGAGCGTGCCGACCCGGGTCCGATCATCGATCAGGCCTTCAACCCCACCACCCGCCGCTTGCAAAACTTGCGCATGCCCACCATCGCTGCGGTCAATGGCGTGGCTGCCGGTGCGGGTGCTTCATTGGTCATGACCTGCGATGTGGCGATTGCTGCACCGACGGCCAGCTTCATCCAAGCCTTCAGCAAAATCGGTCTCATCCCTGACGCAGGCAGCAGCTGGTTTTTGGTTGAACGCTTGGGCTTGGCCCGCGCCATGGCCCTGGCCATGACAGGCGACAAACTCATGGCCCCACAAGCCAAAGAATGGGGCTTGATTTGGGAAGTGGCCGACGATTGCATGGCCGCTTCCATGCACATGGCTGACAAGCTGGCACAGATGCCCACCAAAGCCTTGGTCGCCACGCGTGACCTGCTGCGCGAAGCGGGTCAACGCAGCTTGAACCAACAACTTGACGCGGAGCGAGACACCCAATCCGCTTTGGGGCGCACCCATGATTACATCGAGGGTGTGAGCGCGTTTTTGCAAAAACGCCCCGCGCAATTCAAAGGCGAGTGACCATGAGCGAGATGAACCCTGATGCCTTGGCGAATCAAGTGGGCGTGAGCATGTTTGCGGCAGACACCGCCTCCCGTGACACCATGGGCATGGAATTGCTCTACTGCAAACCAGGTCACGCCAGTTTGCGCATGACCGTCACGGACAAGCACCTGAATGGTCACCAGATGTGCCACGGTGGCTTCATCTTCACCTTGGCCGATTCGACATTTGCATTTGCGTGCAACAGCCACAACCAAGCGACAGTTGCTTCAGCGGCCAGCATCGAGTTTTTGAAACCGGCCCATGCAGGGGACGTGCTCACCTGTGTCGGTGAAGAACAGGTGATGAGCGGTCGTCATGGGGTGTATGACATGACGGTGCGCAACCAGCACGAGCAAGTGATTGCCTTGTTCAGAGGCAAGAGCGCCCAAATTCAAGGACAGGTGGTGCCCACATGAACCGTGTTTTGCCCTTAGAGCCGATAGAAAAAGCCAGTGTCGATGAATTGCGGGGCTTGCAGTTCAAGCGATTGAAAGCCACCTTGAACCATGCCTACGCCAACTCGCCGGTTTACCGTGCCAAGTTTGATGCGGCGGGTGTGCATCCCGATGACTTGAAAACGCTGCAAGACCTGGCCAAATTCCCCTTCAGCACCAAAGCCGATTTGCGCGACAACTACCCCTTGGGCATGTTGGCCGTGCCCCGTGAACAAGTGGTGCGGGTCCACGCCTCCAGTGGCACCACAGGCAAACCCACCGTCGTGGCTTACACCCAAAACGACATCGACACCTGGGCCACTTGCGTGGCGCGCAGCATCCGCGCATCAGGCGCTCGGCGTGGCGACATGGTGCACATCAGCTATGGCTATGGCTTGTTCACCGGTGGCTTGGGCGCGCACTATGGCGCCGAGAAACTGGGCCTGACCGTGGTGCCTTTTGGCGGTGGGCAAACCGAGCGTCAGGTGCAGTTGATTCAAGACTTCAAGCCAGACATCATCATGGTCACACCCAGCTACATGCTGGCCTTGGCCGATGAGTTCGATCGACAAGGTTTGTCTGCGCGGGACAGCAGTTTGCGCATTGGGATTTTTGGCGCTGAGCCTTGGACCAATGACATGCGGCAAGTGATTGAGCAACGCATGGGCATGGACGCCGTGGACATTTATGGTTTGTCCGAAGTGATTGGGCCGGGCGTGGCCAATGAATGTGTCGAGACCAAAGACGGCCCCACCATTTGGGAAGACCATTTCTACCCCGAGATCATCAACCCCGACACGGGTGAACCCGTGGCCGATGGTGAGATGGGTGAATTGGTGTTCACCAGTCTCACCAAAGAGGCTTTGCCCATCATCCGTTACCGCACACGCGACTTGACACGCTTGTTGCCAGGCACGGCACGCACCATGCGACGCATGGAAAAAATCACGGGGCGCAGTGACGACATGATGATCGTGCGCGGTGTGAATGTGTTTCCCTCACAAATTGAAGAACTGATCCTTCGACAAAACGCTTTGAGCGCCCATTACGTCTGCGTGTTGACCAAAGAGGGCCCACTGGACAATTTGAGTGTGAAGGTGGAAACACGCAGCGGCATCGATCCCCAATCAGCACCTGCGCAAGCTGCCGCGCAGGCCTTGATGCACGACGCCAAGGCCTACATCGGCACAAGTTTGACGGTGCAACTGTGTGGTGAGGGTGAGGTGGAACGCAGTCAGGGCAAGGCCAAGCGGGTGCTGGATTTGCGTCAACGCTGATTCATCGGCCAGCCAACCACTGGCCCACTGTGACCGGGTTGCTCAAGCCCAAACGCCATTGCGTGAGGGGTTTGGCAGGCAGTCGCAAGTTCAAGCGCAGCAACTGGCCATCTCGGGACACCAAGGCGGTGCATTGTTTGGCCGTGCCCATCAGCAGCGGCAGTTGGTCCAGTTTCTTCAAGCGCCAGGCCTGGGCCGTGTGTTTGCGCAAAGCAAGCAGTTCCACACCCAGCCATTCGTCACCCGGTGCAAAACCTGCGCTGTGAGCAGGGCTGCCGTTCAGCACTGTTTGAATCTGCACCGCATGGTTTTCCTGCACACGCAAGCCGAGTTGTTGTGCCAACGATGCAGCCTCTTGTTGCACGGACACACCTTGAGCTTGCAACAAGGCCATCACGGGCAACTCAGCGGTGCCATGCACCCAGGCATGGATCTCGCGTTGCCAACTGCGCCCAGTGATGTCTTTGAGCACCGCCAACAGATCGTGTTCGGTCATGGGTCCGGCTTTGCAGCGTTTCCACAAGGCGCGCATGACCTCGTCCAAGCTGTATCCGCTTTGACGCAATGACAAATCCAGGCACAGGCCAATGAGAGCACCCTTGGTGTAATAACTCACAGTCAGGTTAGGTGTGTTGGCGTCAGCCCGGTAGTACTTGGTCCAAGCTTCAAAGCTGGCTTGCGCGGCGGTGTGCACTTTGCGCCCGGGTGTTTGCCAGACTTGGTTGATGGTTTTGGTGAGCAGCTTGAGGTAGGTGGCCGGTGAGATCAATTCGGCGCGGCACAGCAGCACATCGTCGTAATAGCTGGTGAAGCCCTCAAAAAACCACAGCAAGTCGGTGTAATTTTCTTGGCCGTAGTTGTACGGTGCCAATGCTGAAGGACGCAGGCGTTTCACGTTCCACGTATGGAAATACTCGTGGCTGATCAGGCCCAACAAACCCACGTAACCGTCGCCGTGGCTGAGGGCACCCACACGTGGCAAATCTTCTCGCTTGCAAATGAGCGCGGTGCTGAAGCGGTGCTCCAAGCCACCATAGCCATCGGCCACGGCACTGATCAGAAACAAATAATGGTCGTGGGCAGGTTTGGTGCGACCATGCCAAAAATTGATTTCAGTCTCACAGATGGCCTTCATGTCAGCCAGCAATTTGTCGCCATCAAAAGAAGGGGCTGCACCCGTGACCACGACACGGTGGGGAACGCCCTTGGCCAAGAACTGCCCCGACCAAAAGTCGGCCATTTCCACGGGTGAATCAGCCAGTTCGTCATAGTCGGTTGCAAGGTAAGTGCCAAAGCCTGCCGCATTGGTTTTCACAGGTGTCAATGCCGTGGCCAAACGCCAGTGAGGACAGGCCTCAACCGAAGGGATGTCCATGGTTTGCGGCAGATGGGTCTGGCCCATGACCTGCATGCACAAACTGGTGGGGTTGAAAAAACCGCGTTGCGCGTCCAGCCACGCCGTGCGCACCGAAGCGTCGTGGGCATGCACCGTGTATTGCACTGTCAACTCTTGGCTGTGTGCACACGACACCACCCACGTGGCTTTGTCCTGTTGGGTCACGCGCACTGCACGTCCTTGTTGAAAGGCTTGCACCTGCATGACTTGCTTGGAGAATTCGCGCACCAAGTAACTGCCTGGAATCCACACCGGCAGTTGCAACTGTTGCAAAGCCTCGGGTTGGGCAACGGTCAAGGTGACAGAGAACAAGTGGGCGTGCAGGTCCAACACCTCAACCCGGTGGTGCACCAAGGGAGGCACATGCTTCATGGCTTGAGCGCTTGGGCGAGCATTTTTTCAACCTGCGCCAACTCGATGGCGCCAGGCACGCGGGTGCCATCGATGAACACCAAGGTGGGCGTGCCCGTGATTTTCATTTTTTGACCGAACTCGACATTGCGTTTGATGGCAGCTGTGTCACAGGAGGCGGATGGGGGGGCTTGGTCTCGCACCATCCAATCAAGCCAAGCTTTGTCCTGGTCTTTGGCGCACCAAATGGCTTTGGATTTTTCTACCGAGTCTTTGCCCAAGATGGGATACAGGAACAAATACACCGTGATGTTGTCGGCTTTGGCCAGTTCACGTTCAAAGCGTTTGCAATAGCCGCAGTTGGGGTCTTCAAACACAGCCAGTTTGCGCTCGCCCTTGCCGCGCACGATGGTGATGGCATCTTTGGTGGGCAAGGTCTTGAAATCGATGGCGGTGATTTTTTGCTGACGTTCTTCAGTCAAGTTGCGCTGGCTGCGGGTGTCGATCAATTGGCCTTGAATCAAAAAATTGCCTGCCACATCGGTGTAGTAAATCTCGGTACCGTCAACCCGCAGTTCGAACAAGCCGGGCATGGATGTGCGGCGAATTTCATCGATGGGTTGAATTTGCGGCATGCGCTCTTTCAAGTTTTTGCGGATCAAGGCTTCCTCGCCTTGGGCAAAAGCGCTGCCCACACTGGCAGCAGCCAGCACTGACAGCAGCCAGCGTGACAACAATTGAAAAGAATTGGGCATGGATGTCCTTGTTGGTGGCTCAGTGCATGGCTTGCTGCACGGCCCATTGTTTGAGGGCGTTGATGTGGTTGAAGTTGTTCATGCCCCAGTTGCGTGCAGACTGGACCAAGGTGTTGGGATGGTTGAACAAGCGTTGCAAGCCATCGCAGGCGAGCCACGTGGATTGCATGCCCGCTTTGCGGGCACGTTCGTAACGACGAAGCAAATGGCTGTCGTCCAAGTCGCGCCAGTAATCGGTGGTTTCGCGGGTTTGCAGCACAGCAGCGAGTTCGCGCGCGTCGGCCAGCCCCAGGTTCAAACCCAAACCCGCCAACGGGTGGATGGTGTGGGCGGCGTCACCGGCCAACACCCAAGCGCCACCGTGTTCAAACCGACCACACCATTGTTGGGCCTGGGCAAGTTGCAAGGGCCATGTTTGCACCGCGGAGGTGACTTCCAGCTGGCCCAAGGCGTCCTGGCTGGCTTGGCTCAAAGCCGTGCTCAATGCCTGCACGGGGAGTTGTTGCATGGCCTGGGCCTTGTCGCTGGGCAAAGACCAAACCACGGCCATGTCGTGACCTTGGGGGCCACCCAAAGGCAACAAAGCCAAGATGTCCAATTCACCCTGGGATTGCTTGAACCACTGAAAAGCCGTGAGGCGATGCGGCAAGGCAGACCGCACACGCGTGGCCAAACCGTGTTGTTGGTAAGGCAGGGTGTCAAACACCACGCCCAGTTCTTGGCGGGTCTGGCTGTTGCGACCTTCACAAACCACCGTGAGTTTGGCTTGAACCGGTGCACTCACGCGCTCGATGCTGTGTTGAAAATCCACGGCTTCAGCAAGCAAAGCTTCTAATGCGGGCACATCCACGATGTGGGTCAAACCTTGGGTCGTGGGCGATTGAAATTGCACATGCCCGCCTGCATCGCCCCACACCTGCATGGTGTGCACAGGGGTGGCGTGCTGCGGGTTGGGCCAGCAACGCAAGTCAGTCAGCAGCGCCTGGCTGCTGGCGTTCAAGGCGAATGCACGCACATCATCAGCCTGTGTGGGCGAACCCACCAAGGCCACGCGCAAGCGCAAACGGGCCAACAACAGCGCCAAGCTGCTGCCCACCATGCCACTGCCGCGGATGCACACATCGAAGTTGGAAGTCATGGAATTCATTGTAGGAGTTGCCTGCCCGTAGAATTTCGCCTTTCGCGCACAACCCCAGGGTGCGCTCAGACAGTCTGAAGGACATCACCATGAGTTTGAAATGCGGCATCGTGGGTTTGCCCAACGTTGGCAAATCCACCCTGTTCAACGCCCTCACCAAAGCGGGCATTGCTGCAGAAAACTACCCCTTTTGCACCATCGAACCCAACACCGGCGTGGTGGAAGTGCCCGACCCCCGTTTGCAGCAGTTGGCCGACATCATCACGCCTGAGCGCATCGTGCCCGCCATCGTGGAGTTTGTGGACATCGCCGGTTTGGTGGCCGGTGCCAGCACCGGCGAGGGTTTGGGCAACAAGTTTTTGGCCCACATCCGCGAGACCGACGCCATCGTGAACGTGGTGCGCTGTTTTGAAGACGACAACGTGATCCACGTGGCCAACAAGGTGGACCCGATTGCCGACATCGAAGTGATTCAGACCGAGTTGTGCCTGGCCGACTTGGCTTCTGTTGAAAAAGCGATTCACCGCGTGAGCAAAATCGCCCGCTCGGGCGACACAGAAGCCGCCAAGCAACTGGCGATTTTGGAGAAATGCCAAATCGCTTTGAATGACACCAAGCCGGTGCGCACCATCGATTTCAGCAAAGAAGAACGCGCCGAACTCAAGCAGTTCTTCTTCATCACCGCCAAGCCCGCCATGTTCGTGGCCAATGTGTCGGAAGATGGCTTTGAGAACAACCCTTTCCTCGACCGGTTGCAGGCTTTCGCCAAAGCGCAAAACGCCCCCGTCGTTGCCATTTGCGCCAAGATCGAAGCCGAGTTGTCCGAGATGGATGACGCCGACCGTTTGGAGTTCCTGCAAGAGCTGGGACAAAGCGAACCCGGCTTGAACCGCCTGATCCGCTCCGCTTACAGCTTGCTGGGTTTGCAAACCTATTTCACGGCGGGCGTGAAAGAAGTGCGGGCTTGGACGATTCGCATCGGTGACACCGGCCCGCAAGCGGCAGGCGTGATCCACACCGATTTCGAGAAGGGCTATATCCGTGCCCAAACCATTGCCTTTGACGATTTCATCCAATACAAAGGCGAGCAAGGTGCCAAAGACGCGGGCAAGATGCGCGCCGAGGGCAAAGAGTACGTGGTGAAAGACGGCGACGTGATGAACTTCTTGTTCAGTTCCTGACGGCAGCGCCAGCTTCCCAATTCTCTACATGCAGCTGCGGGATCTGTGAAAATGCCTTGTCACTGCTGACCAAGGTGGCTTGAACATGCAGCGCATGGGCGGCAATTTGCATGTCCAAAGCGGACAAAGGTTTTCCGCTGAGTTGCTGTTGCGCCCGCAATGAACCATAGGTTTGTGCCACCCCTTTGTCCCACGGCAACACCTCTATTCGGCGCAAAAACTCGTTCACTGCGGCCTGCAAAGCCAGCGCCTCGGGACGTTTAGCCAAGCCAAAGGCCAATTCACCGGCTGTGATGGCAGAGATACAAACACTTTGAATGGGCAAGGCCAACAGCCTTTGGGTGACCTGGGGATGCCGCCTGATCAGGTGGCTGACGGTGTTGGTGTCCAACACATAGCGCTGCATTAAGACAGGCCTTCAAAGGGATCACGGTCATCCGGCAGCGCATGAACCTGTGTCTGCCGTTCCTGGGGGCTTAAAAAATCATCGGGGACTGGGATGTTTTGAAGGGCTGTCAAAAAGCTGCTCCAGTCATCGGGGCGGCGCGACAAGATGACATCGCCGGTGACCTCGTCCTTGCGGATGAACACCTCTTGGCCGTCAAACCGGAAAGCAGCAGGCAAACGCACCGCCTGGCTGCGGCCATTGACAAACAGTTTGGCGGTTTGGCTCATGCGGCGACTCCATGTAAATGGTATATATCAAAGTATATCCCATCTTGTAAAGAAGGCACTCTTGAATCGCCCAACCAATCTGTCAAAACTCAGTTGCCAGGCACCCGCCGCATCCGGCGCATCAGCACCACGCGCAACATCCAGCCTGCTTTCACCAGCACATAACCCAACACCGCCGAACCCAAGGCGAACAAACCCATGCCCAGTATCATCGGGCCGCCGTAGGACAGCAGCCATTCAAAGCTCAGGTTGTCCAGCGAGGCAGGTGCAGGGGCGCTGACGCCCAGCACGGTGGCGCCTGTTTGGTAAGCCAACCACAGCCAAAAACCGATGGTGAACGGGTTGGTCACCATGGTCATGGCCGCAGCCGTGGGGATGTGCGCCCGCCACCACACACAGTGCACCACGGCTGCCAGGATTTGCGCCACCGGAATCAAAAACGCCCACAACAAACCGACCGCCACGCCTCGCGCCACGGTTTCGTGTTGCAAGCGCCAGAGCTGTCCGTCAAGCAGGTGCGGTACCCAAGGCTTGAGCCAGGGGTGCTGGCTCAACTGCTCTCGGTTGGGCAACCAGGGTCGTTCTGGTTTGGCAGGTTGGACTGGTTTGGATGGCATGTTGTAAGGGCTTGGGTTGGTGCTCAAGCCCTTATTTTTCAATAAACACGGGCTTTTCAGTCAGTCAAAGACGATCAATCATTCAGAAATAGACGAATTAAAAACGCAATTTATTCACAAAAAGTATTGTGTTTTGAATTTACACTTCGAGCCACTTTTTGGGAGATAAACCGCATGGAAACCATTGTTCCCGTCTGGCTGTGGCTCACGTTTGTGGGCATTGTGCTGGCGTCTTTGTTCATCGATTTCGTCGTGCTGAAAAAGCAAGGGGCGCATGACATTGGCGTCAAAGAGGCCCTGAACTGGTCCCTGATTTGGATTGCCTTGAGCTTTGTGTTCAATGGCTTGCTGTGGTGGGCGGTCAAAGACCACACCGGCTCGAACGAGTTGGCCAACACCAAATCGCTGGAGTTTTTGACCGGCTATTTGATTGAGAAATCCCTGGCCGTGGACAACATTTTTGTGTTTTTGATGATCTTCACCTATTTTGCGGTGCCCACGGCATTTCAAAAGCGGGTGCTGATGATTGGCATCGTGGGCGCCATCGTGCTGCGCACCATCATGATTTTGGTGGGTGGGTGGTTGCTCTCCGAGTTCCATTGGGTGCTGTATGTGTTTGGCGCTTTCTTGATCCTCACTGGCATCAAGATGTGGTGGGCTGCGGGCAAAGAACCCGACTTGAACAACAACCCAGCGCTGAAGTTGTTGCGCCGCTGGATGCCGGTCAGCCAACACTACGACGGGGAGCGTTTTTGGACCCATGAAAACGGTGTCAAGATCGCCACGCCATTGCTGATGGTGATCTGCCTGATTGCCCTCACCGACATCATTTTTGCGGTGGACTCGATTCCCGCCATCTTCGCCATCACCAGCGACCCGTTCATCGTGCTCACCAGCAATGTGTTTGCCATCCTGGGACTGCGCGCCATGTACTTCCTGCTGGCGGCAGTGGCCCATAAATTCCACTTGCTCAACTACGGTTTGGCCGTGATTTTGGTCTTCATTGGCACCAAGATGAGCCTGATCGACATCTACAAAATACCGGTCACCGTGTCTTTGGGCGTGGTGGTGGGGATTTTGGCGATCACCATGGTGCTGAGTGTCAGAAGGCCCGCGACCCAGTAGGGACTGCCACGGCCTGCGGCCTCGCAGTGACGGGGTTTGCCGCGGCCTACGGCTTGGCAGTGACTGGGTTCGCCACGGCCTACGGCCTCGCAGGAATAGTGGGGTGCAACAAACGCTGTACCAGCTGGTGTTGCACCTTTTTCTCGGTGCCAATCGCGTAGAAATGTTCGGTCACACCGGTGCAGGAGCCCATGCGTTGCACCGCGTAGTGCGCCAGCAAATCTTCTTGCACCGATTCGGCCGCTGGAAACACGCCCATGCCGCTGGCACCAAAGGTTTTGAGCAACGCACTGTCCTCGAACTCCCCCACCACACGCGGGCGAATGCCACGTTGCTCCAGCCAGTGGTCCAGCCGATCACGGCTGGCCGTGTGCGCCGTGGGCAACAGCACCGGCAGCTCACTGAGGTTTTGGGGGAACGATTGATTCGACTTGGCCAACAAGGCTGGGGTGCCATACCAAGCGACCGACGAGCTGCCCAGGGCATGGCTGTACAACTTGATATTGGGGTTGCTGGGAGCAGGGCGGTCTGAGATGACCACGTCGAGTTTGTGCAAAGCCAGGTTGCCCAGCAGTTCATTGAACTGGCCCTCCAAACACAGCAAGCGCAGTTGCGGCTCGCCCATGATGGGTTGCAGCAAGCGGTGCACCACCAACTTGGGCAAACCGTCGCTGATACCCACCCACAGCCGCACCCCTGGGGTGCTGACCGCGTCGCGCACCACATTGGGCAAGGCTTCTCCAAGTTGGAAAATCTGGTCGGCCTGCTGCATTGCCGCCATGCCCGCGTCGGTCAACGCCAGACCGCGCCCTGCTGGTTTAAGCAATTCACAACCCAAGTCACGTTCCAGCTCGCGCACTTGGGCGCTCACGGTTTGCACCGCCATGTCCAATTTATCGGCGGCTTTGGACATGCCGCCCTCTTTGGCCACCACCCAGAAGTAATAGAGGTGTTTGTAATTGAAGGGGTTGCTCATATTCAGCTTTATCAAGAATGATGATGAGAAATTATCTGCTTTTTTATTGTGTTTGAAACCCCTATCTTTGAGCCTTCTATAGGAGATTCATCATGAACCTGAACCATTCTTCAACGACTGTGGCGGAACATTCGCACAACGGTATGGTGGCTTTGCCTGGGCAAGACCTGCAAACCGGTGAGGTGCAACGGGTCCTGCGCAACACCTACGCGTTGCTTGCCATGACCTTGATCTTCAGCGGAGCCGTGGCGGCGGCAGCCGTGACTTGGCAGCTGCCGGCCCCCGGCTTGGTGCTGACCTTGGTGGGCTATTTCGGCTTGCTGTTCGCGGTGCACAAACTGCAAAACAGCGCCTGGGCGCTGCCCGTGGTGTTTGCATTGACCGGCTTCATGGGCTACACCTTGGGTCCTGTCTTGAGCCATTACTTGGCTGTCCCCGGTGGTGCGCAAACCATCAGCTTGGCGCTGGGTTCAACGGGCGTGACATTCTTGGCGCTGTCGGCCTATGTGCTGGCCACCCGCAAGGACTTCAGCTTCATGGGCGGCTTTTTGTTCATGGGCATGGTGGTGGCCTTGATCGCTGGGTTGGCGGCCATGTTCTTGGACATCCCCGCTTTGGGATTGGCCGTGTCTGGCATCGTGGCGCTGTTGTCAGCGGGCATGATTTTGTTTGAAACCAGCCAAATCGTGAACGGTGGTGAGCGCAATTACGTGTTGGCCACGGTCGGTTTGTATGTGTCGGTGTTCAATTTGTTCACCAGTTTGCTGGCCTTGTTTGGCTTTGGTGGTCATAACGACTAAAGGACATAGGCCATGAAATGTCCCAACTGCAACGACCAAGCCTTGGTCATGAGCGAGCGCCAAGGTGTTGAAATTGACTACTGCCCGGCGTGTCGCGGCATTTGGCTTGACCGGGGTGAACTGGACAAATTGTTGGAGCGTGCGGCCAGTGCCAACCCGGTCGTCCAACAAAGCGCGCCCAGAGAACGCTATCCCCAGCATGGTGACGACCACAGACACCATGGCTACAAGCAGCGTCATGCCAAATCGTGGTTGAGCGATATCTTCGACTGAACCACTGAAAGCCTGCATGCAAGCTGCTGTTGATCCTGCCATCTTATTTTTCGTTTTTGGTGTTTTTGCAGGATTGATCCGATCTAACCTGGAAATCCCTCCGGCGATTTCCAGGTTTTTGTCTTTGTATTTGCTGATGGCCTTGGGGCTCAAAGGTGGTTTTGCCCTGGCCGAATCGGGCTTGAATGCCCAGGTACTGATCAGCTTGAGTGCGGCAGTGTTCATGGCGGCATTGGTTCCCTTGCTGAGTTATGCCGTGCTCAGTCGCATGCTGGGGCGTTTTGACGCAGCTGCCATTGCCGCCACCTATGGCTCGGTGAGTGCCGTGACCTTCATCACAGCGGCGCAATACCTGGACCATCACGGTTTGGCTTATGGAGGGCACATGGCCGCGGCCATGGCACTGATGGAGTCGCCGGCCATCATCTTGGCGGTGTTGTTTGCCAACATGGCACGAGCGAAAACCCAGGCCGTGCAGTCGGGTGTGGCATCCACCCCCAGTTCCATGGGCCATGTGTGGCATGAGGCCTTGACCGATGGCGCTCAGTTGCTGCTGCTGGGTGCCATGCTGATTGGCTTTTTCGCTGGTGAGCAGGGCCAAGAGGTGATGAAACCGTTTTCTGTCGACCTGTTCAAAGGCATGTTGTCCTTCTTTTTGTTGGACATGGGTTTGCTGGCGGCACGCAACATGGGCAAGTTGCGGGGGCAACCCAAAAACTTGTTGATGTATGCGCTGTTGGCCCCCTTGGTGCATGCCTTTTTGGCCATGTTGTTGGGTGGTTACTTGAACATGAGCCCTGGCGACTTGGCTTTGTTGATGGTGTTGTCAGCCAGTGCCTCTTACATCGCGGTGCCTGCGGTGTTGCGCCATGCCATTCCAGAGGCCAACCCCAGTTTGTACTTTGGCATGTCACTGGGGCTCACATTCCCCTTCAACATCCTGTTGGGCATACCGCTGTATGTGCAAGCCGCATTTGCCTGGTCAGGCTGGTTGGCCCGTTAACGACATGACCCCTGTCCAGCCCCAGACCAACACGCCATAGCGCAGCGCCTTGCCCACCGCCATGTAAAACACACAGGGCCAAAACGACAAGCGCAAATAGCCCGCCACCACACACAGCGGGTCACCCATGATGGGCAGCCAGGCACCCAAGCAGGCGATGGGCCCCAGGCGCTGCAGCCATTGCAAAGCCCGCATGTGCAGCGTCACATGGTCTTGGTGCAGTCTGTGCGCCATCCAACGCTCAGCACTCCAACCTATCCACCAGCCGATGGCGCCGCCCAAGGTGTTGCCCAGTGTGGCCACCGCCAAAGCAGGCCACAGCAACTCGGGGTGAAACGCCAGCAACGCCAAGAGCACGGGCTCTGAGCCCAAGGGCAGCAGGGTCGCCGCCAAGGCGGCGCTGACAAACATCACGGCCAAGCCCCAGGCAGGCGAGGACAAAGTGACAAGCAGGGTTTGGAAAAAATCGTCCATGAAAGTCCAGTGTAAGACCGGCTCCAATACCCACGAAGACACACAAAAATAAATGTGCCCACCGCCTTGGGACATGGCTAGAATCGTGCCTCCTTTTTAAGCAGCCCTCTGATTCCCCTTCCTCATGCGCATCGGTCCCTACGAGACAAGCAACGCCGTGTTTGTGGCCCCCATGGCGGGTGTCACCGACAGGCCGTTTCGCAGCTTGGCCAAGCAATTGGGTGCGGGTTATGCCGTGAGCGAAATGGTCACGTCAAGGCCTGACTTGTTTCACAGCCTGAAAACCTCGCGCCGTGCCAACCACGACGGTGAAGTCGGCCTGATCGCGGTGCAAATCGCTGGCACCGAGGCCCAGATGATGGCCGATGCGGCGGTCTACAACATCGAGCGCGGCGCGCAAATCATCGACATCAACATGGGTTGCCCCGCCAAAAAGGTGTGCAACAAATGGGCGGGTTCCGCGCTCATGCAAGACGAACCCCTGGCCATGGCCATTGTGCAAGCGGTGGTGGATGCGGCCCAGCCTTTTGGCGTCCCGGTCACCCTGAAGATGCGCACCGGCTGGAGCGCCGAGCACCGCAACGTGGTGTCTTTGGCGCTACAAGCTGAAAGCGCAGGCGTGCAAATGATCACGGTGCATGGCCGCACCCGCGAACAAGGCTACAAAGGCCAGGCCGAGTACAACAGCATCGCCCAGGTGAAAGCGGCGGTGGGCATCCCGGTGGTGGCCAATGGCGACATCGACTCCCCCCACAAAGCCCAAGCGGTGTTGCAAGCCACGGGCGCGGATGCGGTCATGATCGGCCGTGCGGCCCAAGGACGTCCTTGGATTTTTCGCGAGATTGACCATTTCCTGCAGCACGGCAGCTTGCTGGCGCCGCCCTTGGTGGCCGAGGTGCAGCGTTTGCTGTTGCACCATTTGCAAGACCACTACAGCCTGTATGGCGCGCACATCGGGGTGCGCAGCGCCCGCAAGCACATCGCTTGGTACACCCAAGGCTTGGTGGACGCCACCGCCTTTCGACAACAGATGAACCGCATTGAAGACTGCGACGCCCAACTGGCGGCCGTGGCCGAATACTTTGACCGCGTGGCGCAACATGGCGACCGTTTGCCCGCCGCCACGCCTTCGCCCGAGATGGAGACTGCTGAATGAGCAAAAAACAAATAGAAGACGTGGTGCGCCACAGCCTGGAGGCCTATATCAAGGACCTGCGTGGCAATGAACCCGAGCAGCTGCACGACATGATGATTCGCATTGTTGAAAAACCATTGCTGGATGTGGTGATGAAACACGCCGAAGGCAACCAATCCCGCGCCGCCGAATGGCTGGGCCTGAACCGCAACACTTTGCGTAAAAAACTCACCGAACACAAATTGCTATGAACGCCCTGATTTCTGTATCTGACAAGACCGGTGTTGTTGAACTGGCCCAAGCCCTGCACGACATGGGCATACAACTCTTGTCCACGGGCGGTACCGCCCAGTTGCTGAGCGCCCAAGGCCTGCCAGTGCGCGAGGTGGCCGACCTCACTGGTTTTCCCGAAATGCTGGATGGCCGCGTGAAAACCTTGCACCCCAAGGTGCACGGCGGCTTGCTGGCGCGGCGCGATTTGCCTGCCCACATGCAGGCTTTGAAAGACCATGGGATTGAAACCATCGACCTGTTGGTGGTCAACCTCTATCCCTTTGAAGCCACCGTGGCCATGCCCGATTGCACCTTGGATGACGCGATTGAAAACATCGACATTGGCGGCCCTGCCATGGTGCGTTCGGCCGCTAAAAATTGGAAACACGTGGCGGTGCTGACCGATGCCTCCCAGTACCAAGCGGTGATCGACGAGTGGAAAACCCAACCGGGTCTGAGTGAGCTCACCCGCTTCAAGCTGGCGGTGGCGGCTTTCAACCGCATCAGCGACTATGACGGCGCCATCAGCGACTACTTGTCATCGCTGAATTTGGAGACCCAAGAGCGCAGCTTGTTCCCCGCCCAGGCCAACAGCCGTTTTGTGAAACTGCAAGACCTGCGCTACGGCGAAAACCCGCATCAGCTGGCGGCTTTTTACCGCGACACCCAGCCTGCGCCTGGCTCCTTGGTCACGGCCAAACAGTTGCAAGGCAAAGAACTGTCCTTCAACAACATCGCGGACGCCGACGCGGCATGGGAGTGCGTGAAAAGCTTTGACACACCGGCTTGCGTCATCGTCAAACATGCCAACCCCTGTGGCGTGGCTTTGGGCGAGGATGCTTTGAGCGCCTACCAAAAGGCCTACCAAACCGACCCTACTTCGGCCTTTGGCGGCATCATCGCGTTCAACTGCCCGGTGGATTTGCCCACGGTGCAGGCACTGGGTCAGCAGTTCGTCGAGGTGTTGATCGCGCCTTCATTCACTGGCGAGGCCTTGGTGCAGTTGCAAGCCAAAGCCAATGTGCGGGTGCTGCAAATTGCCTTGCCACCCGGTGGTGACAGCGCTTGGGCGCATGGTCACAACATGTTGGACGTCAAGCGCGTGGGCTCAGGGATCTTGATGCAAACCGCCGACAACCATGTGTTGGCCCTGGACGATATGCAGGTGGTGACCACCCAGCAGCCCACACCCGCGCAAATGCAAGACCTGCTGTTTGCTTGGAAAGTCGCCAAGTTTGTGAAGAGCAATGCCATTGTGTTTGTTGCCAACGGCATGACCATGGGTGTCGGAGCAGGGCAGATGAGCCGACTTGATTCAGCCCGCATCGCCAGCATCAAAGCCGGTCACGCCAAGCTGAGTTTGCAAGGCACGGCAGTGGCCAGCGACGCCTTTTTTCCCTTCCGTGATGGCCTGGATGTGGTGGTCGACCAAGGTGCGACTTGCGTGATTCAGCCTGGCGGCTCGATGCGCGACCAAGAGGTGATTGACGCAGCCAATGAGCGCGGCGTGGCGATGGTGTTCACCGGGGTGAGGCACTTCAGGCACTGAGTCACTGCGAGCCCGAGGGGCGCGGCAGTCTCAGATTGCTTCGCTGCGCTCGCAATGACGGTATTCACTGCGCTCGCAATGACCTCCCTCGTCACTGCGAGCCCGAAGGGCGCGGCAGTCTCAGATTGCTTCGCTGCGCTCGCAATGACGGTATTCACTGCGCTCGCAATGACCTCCCTCGTCACTGCGAGCCCGAAGGGCGTGGCAGTCTCAGATTGCTTCGCTACGCTCGCAATGACGGTATTCGCTGCGCTCGCAATGACGGAATTAGCTGCCCCAAGTTACAAAGTAGCAAACACCTCAGAAGCGGCTTGCACCGTGGCGGCAATGTCGTCTGCCGTGTGGGCGCCACTGACAAAACCTGCTTCGTACAGCGCTGGCGCGATGTAAACGCCTTTGTCCAGCAAACCATGGAACAGTTGGTTGAACTTGGGGCTGTCGCTGGTCATGACCTTGGCATAGTTTTGTGGCAACTCAGGCAGCAAGAAGAAGCCAAACATGCCGCCCTGACAGTCCGCGCTGAAGGGCACACCGGCTTTGGCGGCAGCGGCCTTGAGGCCATCCACCAAACTTTGGGTGCGGGCTGAGAGCGCATCAAAGAAACCAGGTTTGGAAATTTCATGCAAGGTGGCCAAGCCGCAGGCGGTAGCGACGGGGTTGCCGCTCAAAGTGCCAGCTTGGTATACAGGACCCAAGGGCGCGAGTTGTTCCATCACCGCACGCTTGCCACCAAACGCGGCCAGGGGCATGCCGCCACCAATGACTTTGCCCAGCACGGTGAGGTCGGGCTCGAAGCCAGGCAAGGACTTGGCATACACACTTTGCGCGCTGCCCAAGGCGACGCGGCAGCCGGTCATCACCTCGTCAAACACCAACAACGCGCCATGCTGGGTGCACAGCTCGCGGCAGCGTTTCATGAAAGGCACGCTGGCACGAACGAAATTCATGTTGCCGGCGATGGGCTCGATCATCAAACAAGCCAACTCCTTGCCATGCAAAGCAAAAGCTTCTTCCAGTTGCGGGATGTTGTTGAACTCGAGCACCAAGGTGTGTTGCACCACCTCGGGTGGCACACCAGCGCTGGTGGGGTTGCCAAAGGTGGCCAAACCCGAACCTGCTTTCACCAGCAATGCGTCGGCATGGCCGTGGTAACAACCTTCAAACTTGATGATCTTGCTGCGGCCAGTGGCACCGCGTGCCAAACGCAGTGCGCTCATGCCGGCCTCGGTGCCTGAGCTGACCAAGCGCACCATGTCCATGGAGGGCATGAGCTTCAATAAGGCTTCAGCGAGTTCAATTTCGCGCTCGGTGGGCGCACCATACGAGAAGCCTTCGAGGACGGCTTTTTGCACCGCTTCGACCACCGCAGGGTGACCATGGCCCAGGATCATGGGACCCCAAGAGCCGATGTAATCGATGTGACGCTTGTCGTTGGCATCCCAAAAGTAAGCGCCTTGGGCACGCTTGACAAAACGCGGCGTGCCGCCCACCGCACGAAAAGCGCGCACGGGGGAATTGACGCCGCCAGGGATGACTTGGCGGGCACGGTCGAAGAGGGTTTGGTTCAGATCGGTCATGGTGCTTCAGAGGATGAAAAGTATCAATGTCGGGTGTGATGGCCATGCAGCGAGAAGTCCTCGGCGGTGGCGGTGGTGTCGTCGTCTGCGGCGTCATCGGGGCTTTGCGCCCAAAACAAGCGGTCGGCCACGGCGTGGCCCATACCAGGGCGAAAGCCCGAGTCCAGACTGCCGTCCAAGTAGCCCAGGGCCTCGCCCACCGAGGCTTCGAGGTCGTCGCCCATGGCCAACAAACCAGCCAATGCCGCGCTCAAGGTGTCGCCTGCGCCGGTGAACACCGCGTCAAAACGCTCGATGGTTTCACTGACCAACACGGTGAGCGGTGTTGCCAATGCGTTTTCTAAATGCTGGCCGCCTTGCGGCATGCCAGTGACCAAGGTGTAGGGCACGCCTTTTTCGGCAGCAGCTTTGGCCAAGTCGCGGGCGGTGGGCGAGCGCTCGCTGCCCCACTCGGGCAGCAACCAACGCCACAGCGTGGAATGGTTGCCCACCAACACCGTGGTTTGCGGCAGCATGAGTTCCAAAAACGCGTCTTGGTAAGCCTCGATCGGGTCGTCTTGCCACCAGGACAAACTCGGCATGTAGGCGACTACCGGCACATCGGCGTAGTCGGTGCAGAGTTCGGCGATGGTGGACAGGATTTCGGGGGTGCCGCAAAAGCCGACCTTGATCACTTGCACCGAGATGTCTTCCAGGATGCTGCGGGCTTGTTCGTCGATGGTGTCTTCATCGAAGGCCACGTGGTCGAAGGTTTCGGCGGTGTCACGCACATAGGTGCCGGTGGCGATGGACAGCACATGCGCACCCACCGAGGACATGGCCAAAATATCGGCGGTCAATCCACCCGCGCCGCTGGGGTCGTTGGTGTTGAAACACAGCACGCAAGGGTGCGCCATTTCGGGGGTTTGACCTTCGTCTGGGAGGGGAATGGTGGGGTTCATGGCGTCTATACTTTGATTCATTCTATGCCACGGTTTTGACGTGGACATGCCCCTTCTTCGACTGAAAGAGACCCTGTGAACAAGACCTGGATGTGCCTGATTTGCGGCTGGATTTACGACGAAGCAGCGGGTGCGCCCGACGAGGGCATTGCGCCTGGCACCCCTTGGGATCAGGTGCCTGTGAACTGGACCTGCCCTGAATGCGGTGCACGCAAAGAAGACTTCGAGATGGTGCAGATTTAACTTTTCTTGACCACCGAGTAGCGCAGCAAGGTTTTGGTCCGCGCTTGGGCATGGTCCACCACGGGCAGAGGGTAATTTCCACCCAGGTCGACGCCAGCAGCCTGCAACTCCATGGGCTTGGCCAGCCAAGGCGCATGAATGGCCTTGTCGGACAGGCCTGCAAGTTGCGGCACATAGCGTTTGATGAACTTGCCTTGCGGGTCAAACTTTTCGCTTTGGTTGATCGGGTTGAAGATGCGGAAGTAGGGCTGGGCATCGCAACCACTGGAGCTGGCCCATTGCCAACCGCCGTTGTTGGCGGCCAGGTCGAAGTCGATCAAATGCTTGGCAAAGTAAGCCTCGCCCCAGCGCCAATCGATGCCTAAGTCTTTCACCAAAAAGCTGGCCACCACCATGCGCAAGCGGTTGTGCATGTAGCCGCTTTGGTTGATTTGCGCCATGGCCGCGTCCACCAGCGGGTAGCCCGTGCGCCCTTCGCACCAGGCCTCGAACAAGGCCTTGGCCGACTTGCCACTTTCCCATTGAATGTGGTCGTACTCGGCCTTGAACGAGCGGCTCACCACATGCGGGTGGTGGTGCATGATCTGGTGGTAAAAATCTCGCCAAATCAGCTCTGACAACCAGGTTTGTGCGCCTGCATCACCTTGGACAGCACGGGGATGCGCCAACCGTGCCAGCTGCCGGATGGACACCGTGCCAAAGCGCAAATGCACACTCAAATAGCTGGGCCCTTTCACGGCTGGAAAGTTGCGTGTGTCTTCATAGTGGCTCATGCGCTTGTCAAAGTCTTGCAGCAAAGCCTGTGCGCCTGACATGCCGGGGTGGATGTGTAGTGCGGCCAAATCCACGGTCTCAAAACCCATGTCTTTCAAACTCGGGATGGGGCCTTGCAGTGCTTTGGGCACAGCCGCCAACTGACCTGGTTCGATGCGGGTAGGGCGTTCGGCCAAGTCGTGGGGCGTGACTTTTTTCAGCCATGCATTTTTGTAGGGTGTGAAGACGCCATACGGGTTGCCGCTTTGGGTCAGCACCTCGCTGCGTTCGAACACCACATGGTCTTTGAAACTCAAAAAAGATATGCCTGCATTGGCCAAGGCGCCAATGACTTTGGCGTCACGGGCCAAGGCCTCGGGTTCGTCATCATGGTGGGTCAGCACCGCTTGCACGCCCAGTTGATGGGCCAATTGCACGATTTCATGCACCGCCTCGCCATGGCGCACCAACAAACCTGCATCGGCTTGGGCTGCGCGCTCACGCCAAGCTGCATCCAACTCGGCAACAGACGCGTGGATGAAGGCCACGCGGCGGTCGTGAGCAGGCAGATGGCTCAGGATGGCGGTGTCAAACACAAAGGCGCCGTGCACATGGTCGCTGTGGCGCAGGGCGTGGCTGAGCGCGGTGTGGTCGTCCAAGCGCAAATCGCGTCTGAACCAGACCAAAACGCTGGCGAAATCGTTCAAATCTTTGTGCGGCATGTTCACCTTAAAATCGAGGCATGACCATGGATTCTGCACCCATCAACCTCACGCATCATTTCTTGATCGCCATGCCCGGATTGATGGACGAGTCTTTCTCCCGCAGCGTGGTCTACATGTGCGAGCACTCGGAACGCGGCGCTTTGGGTTTGATCATCAACAAGCCCAGCCCAATGAGCATGCAGGCCTTGTTTGAAAAAGTCGAGCTCAACCTCGGCCGCACCGACCTCATCGAAATTCCTGTGTTGCAAGGCGGCCCGGTGCACACCGAGCGCGGTTTTGTGCTGCACGACCCCATGTCCCATGCAGGCAGCGAGTTGCACGACCCCGAACATGCCTATGCCTCCACCTTGGCCATCCCTGGTGGCTTGGAGATGACCACTTCCAAAGACGTGTTGGAAGCCTTGTCCACGGGCGCAGGACCCAAGCGCGTGTTGATCACCCTGGGTTACGCCGCATGGGCGCAAGGTCAACTCGAGAGTGAATTGGCTGAGAACAGTTGGCTCACCGTCGAAGCCGATGCCCAAGTGATTTTCGACACCCCAATAGAGCACCGCTACGACAGTGCCTTGGCCTTGTTGGGCTTGCAAGCTTGGATGCTCTCGCCCCAGGCGGGCCACGCATGATGGTGGCCGCGCCGCCTGTCACGCCTGCACTCCAATCCTTTTTGGCTTTCGATTTCGGTTTGAAACGCACTGGTGTGGCTTACGCCTCTCGCTTGTTGGGCCAAGCCCAAGCGCAGGGCACGGTGAACGCCAGTGGCGACGCCCGTTGGCCCTTGATTGCCCAGCACATTGAGCGTTGGCAGCCTGACGCGCTGGTGGTCGGTGTGCCCTATCACCCCGACGGTGCTCGCCACGAGAACACCGAGCGCGCCCAAAAATTCGCACGACAACTGCATGGCCGTTTTGGCTTGCAGGTGTTTGAAGTGGACGAGCGCTACTCCACCACCGAGGCGCATGCACAAGGCGCCAAAGATGTCGACGCCGCTTCCGCCTGCGTCATCCTGGATCAATTTTTAAGAAGCATTGCATCATGAGCATTGGACACTTATCCCTGGACGCACAGGCCTTATATGGCCAAATGTTGAAAGACCTGCAAGAGCGCTTGAACCCCAGCGCGCATCTGGTGGGCATCACCTCGGGCGGCGCTTGGTTGGCCGAGCGTTTGCAAGCCGACATGAAACGCACACCCGCCATGGGGGTGGTCTCCTCCTCCATGCACCGCGACGACTTTGCGCAACGCGGCTTGGCCGACAGTGCCGCCACCAAATTGCCGTTTGCGGTCGATGGCGCCACCATTTGGTTGGTGGACGATGTTCTGTTCACAGGGCGCACCATCCGCGCTGTGGTCAATGAACTCTTTGACTATGGCCGACCCGCCGCTGTGCATTTGGCGGTGTTGGTGGACCGTGGCGGGCGGGAGTTGCCTATCCAAGCTGACTATGCGGCGGCGCGATTGAGCTTGCCTGCCACCCAGTCGCTGCGGTTGACACGCGACGCGCACAACCAATTTGCTTTTTCGGTGGAGGGCTGAGATGCTTTACAAACGCAACCCGCAACTCAACCGCCACGGCGAACTCATCCACCTGTTGTCTACCGAAGGTTTGTCGCGTGACATCCTCACCCACATCTTGGACACCGCCAGTCAGTTTGTGTCGGTCAACGACCGCGAGGTGAAAAAAGTGCCCTTGCTGCGCGGCAAGAGTGTGTTTAATTTGTTCTTTGAAAACAGCACCCGCACCCGCACCACGTTCGAGATTGCCGCCAAACGCCTGAGTGCCGATGTGTTCAACCTGGACATCGCCCGCTCATCGGCCAGCAAGGGTGAATCCTTGCTCGACACCATCGCCAACCTGAGCGCCATGGCCGCGGATATTTTTGTGGTGCGTCACAGTGAATCTGGTGCGCCCTATTTGATCGCCGAGCACGTGGCACCCCATGTGCATGTGGTCAACGCTGGGGACGGCCGACATGCGCATCCCACACAAGGTTTGCTCGACGCCTACACCATCCGACATTTCAAACAAGACTTTGCCAATTTGCGCGTGGCCATCGTGGGCGATGTGCTGCACTCGCGGGTAGCGCGTTCCGACATCCATGCCCTCACCACCTTGGGTTGCACCGAGGTGCGGGTGGTTGGTCCCAAAACCTTGGTGCCTTCGGACTTGTCGCAACTTGGCGTGAAGGTGTTCCACACCCTGGAAGACGGCATCCGTGATTGCGACGTGGTCATCACACTGCGTTTGCAAAACGAACGCATGAGCGGTGCTTTGTTGCCATCCAGTCAAGAGTATTTCAAGAGCTTTGGCCTGACCCAAGCCAAGCTGCAATTGGCCAAACCCGATGCCATCGTGATGCACCCCGGACCCATCAACCGCGGTGTGGAGATTGAATCGGCAGTGGTCGATGGACCGCAAAGCGTCATCTTGACGCAAGTGACATTTGGCATCGCTGTTCGCATGGCGGTGATGTCGATCGTGGCAGGAAACGACGCATGAACATTCTGATTCAAAACGGGCAGGTCATGGACCCGGCTTCTGGCCTGAACACACGTGCCGATGTGGCCATCCAAAACGGCAGCATCTTGGCCATTGGCAAGATCGATCCAGACTTCAAACCCACGCAAACCATTGACGCCACAGGCTGCATGGTGGTGCCGGGCTTGGTTGATGCGTGTGCGCGACTTGGTGAGCCCGGTCATGAACACGAAGGCATGCTCGACTCCGAACTGGCTGCGGCAGTGGCCGGTGGTGTCACCAGTGTGGTGTGTCCGCCCGACACCCAACCGGTGTTGGACGAGCCTGGTTTGGTGGAGATGTTGCAGTTCCGTGCTGCACGTTTGCAGCTGTCTCGCGTCTTTCCTTTGGGGGCGTTGACGCGCGGATTGGACGGTGAAGCCCTCACCCCCATGGCCGAACTCACGCATGCAGGTTGCATTGGTTTTTCACAAGCCGAACACGGCATGACCCACAACCAAGCTCTGCAACGCGCCATGCAATACGCAGCCACATACGGTTATTGCATCTGGTTGCGAGCGCAAGATGTGGCCTTGGGCAAAGGCGTGGCGGCCAGCGGTCCATTGGCCACGCGTCTAGGTTTGAGTGGCGTGCCCGTGGCGGCCGAGACGATTGCCTTGCACACCATCATCGATTTGATGCGTGCCACGGGTGCACGCGTGCATGTGTGTCGTTTGTCCAGTGCTGCGGGTGTCGAGTTGGTGCGTCTTGCCAAGGCGGAAGGATTGGCTATCAGCTGTGATGTGTCCATCCACAACCTGCATTTCACCGACACCGACATGGGTTACTTCGACACCCGTGCAAGGCTCACACCCCCTCTGCGTCAACAGCGCGACCGTGATGCCCTGCGTGCTGGGTTGGCCGATGGCACCATCGATGTGCTGGTGTCAGACCACACACCAGTGGAAGGGGACGCCAAGGCCTTGCCATTTGCGCAAGCAGAAGCGGGTGCCACCGCTTTGGAGTTGTTGCTCAGCGCCACCTTGAAATGGGCGGCACAAAGTCAGGTGGATATGCTTCGTGCCTTGCAGGTGGTCACCAGCGCACCGGCTGCACTGTTGGGTCCGCGTGGTCATGGTCTGGGTGCCTTGTCGGTGGGCGGCCCTGCGGATGTGTGTATTTACAAGCCCGACGCCTCCTGGTCTGTCACGCCAGAGGCTCTGCGCAGCCAAAGCAAACACACACCGTTTGCATTTGACATGAGTGGCAGTGAGATGCTTGGGCAGGTGCAGGCCTCCATCGTGGCGGGGCGAGTGGCGTTTCAGCGCTGACACTGTCATTGCGTGGCCTTCAGGCTGAAGCAACCTCTCCCGTCATTGCGAGGCCTTCAGGCTGAAGCAACCTCTCCCGTCATTGCGAGCGCAGCGAAGCAATCTACCCTCATTACAAAACCATAGCCAAACATGGTGTGTCGTCCGCGTAGCGAACGTCGCAGCTTTGCTGCGGTGAGCGGCGGGCGATCACACCGTGGTTGGTCAAGGGGATTGCTTCGGCCTGCGGCCTCGCAATGACGAGCAGCTTCGCAATGACGGTAGATTGCTTCGCTGCGCTCGCAATGACGGGAAGACTCGCAATGACGGTAGATTGCTTCGCTGCGCTCGCAATGACGGGAAGACTTGCAATGACGGGAAGCTTCGCAAGGACGTGGAAGGGATCAGAGCAGCGTATCTGCCCAAATGTTCTGCGCCCAATTCCACGCGTAAGTGCCTTCCAGCGCATTGGCCTCAGCAGACAACCCACCCGAACCAGGCACGGTCTTGAAGGTTTTCTCTTCAGCGTTGTACTGGTGCACCGATGCCACGTGAATGACTTGTTTGTCGCTCACATAGCTGTAGCAGGTGTTGGTGACGAATGGCGTGGGATTGACAGACAGATCGGAGAGTTGTGCCACCACCGCAGCGGCTGCCACTTTGGCATGCGAGTTGGCCATGTGGCCTGACTTGGGCATGGCAGGTGCCGCCAAGATGGCGTCACCCAGCACATGCACATCCTTGGCGACCAAGGATTCAAAGGTTTGGTAGTTGATGCCGCACCAACGGTTGTTCACCGTGGCCAACCCCGTTTGCAAAGCGATCGATCCTGCGCGCATGGCAGGCAACACATTCAGCACATCGGCGCGCACACTTTCTTGGATGTCAAATTTGATGGTGCTGTTTTTCGCATCCACCGACAACACCTTGTGGTTGGGACGAAACTCGATGATGTCTTTGTAGTTGTCTGCCCAGTATTTTTTGAACAAGGGCGCTTTGGAAGTGACATCGGGGTTGGCGTCCAAGATCAGCACCTTGGACTTGGGCTTGGCTTGCTTGAAGTAGTGCGCCACTTGGCTGGCCCGCTCATAGGGTCCGGGAGGGCATTTGTAAGGCGCTTCAGGCACGGTGAGGGCGTAGACGCCGCCATCGGGCATGGCTTCAAGTTGCTTGCGAAGCGCCGTGGTTTCAGCACCTGCTTTCCAGGCTTGCAAAATTTGACCGCTGGCGTTCGCCGCTTGAAGACCCTCGACGCTGTCAAAGTTCATGTCCACACCTGGTGAGACCACCAACTTGTCATAGCCAATCACCGTGCCATTGGGCAAAGAGACTGTTTTCTTTTGCGTGTCGATGGACGCCACACGGTCGTGCACCACCATGACGCCATGTTGGCTGCTCAGTGCGGCATAGGTCGTGGTGATTTGTGCCAAATTTTTGCTACCACCCAAAACCAGATTGGACATGGGGCATGAGATGAAGGTCGTGTTGGGCTCGATCAGCACCACGCTGATTTTGTAATTGGAGAGCATGCGCACGTATTTCGCCGCTGTCGCGCCACCGTAGCCGCCGCCAATCACGACCACCTGGGCTTTGGCCGGCGCTTTGCTGGTGAGCGTGGCGCAGCCGGCCAGCGCCGACAGGGAACCGAGAGCCAAGCCTGTTTGGAGCAGTGTTCTTCTTTGCATGGTCAATCCTCAGCGTTTTTGGGCAGCGAAATAGTCAGCCATGCTGGCGATTTGCGCATCGCTGAAGCCTTTGGCAATCTGGTGCATCACGGTGGCAGGGCGACTGCCTTCTTTGAAGGCTTTCATCTGCGCGATCATGTAGTCGCGCGGCAAACCAGCGATGGCGGGGACGGCGGAGTCTTTGACAGTGCGGCCATCGCTGCCATGGCAATTGGCGCACATGGCGGCGTTGGCGCGTTGGTGCAAGGCAGTAGAGGCGTCTTGGGCCATGGCGGACGTGGTGCCGATCAGGGCAACCAAGGCCAGAGCCCAAGAACTCATGAGGTTTGGTGGACAGGACATGGGCAGACTTTCAAGAGAGCAATGGTTTGAATGTAGAACAAATCAGGCGTGTTGTGACACTTTTTGACCATGAGCAATTTCAATGATGTCATCACCAAAAATTGTCACATCATCAGGGTTGTGGCTGATCAGGATCATGGGAATGTCCGTGAGCGCTTGGACCTCGCTCAGTTCTTGCCGCAGTGTTTGACGCAACTGTTCATCGAGTGCTGAAAAAGGTTCATCCAACAAAATGGCCTGGGGTTGCATCACCAAGGCCCGCGCCAAGGCGACTCGCTGGCTTTGCCCGCCTGAGAGTTGATGTGGGTATTGGTCTGCCAAGGGCATGAGTTGAAATTTGTCCAGCCATTTGTCCACCTCGGGGTGCACAAATTGACGTCTTGGGTTCAGCCAGGAAGTGTCCAGTGAAAAAGTAATGTTTTGTCGAACCGTCAAATGCGGAAACAGCGCATAGTCTTGAAACACATAAGCCAATGAGCGCTGCTGGGGAGTTTGATTGATTCGCTCATTTAAATTGAACAGATCGATATGTTTGAAACGAATATGGCCGCTGTCGGGTGTGGTCAAGCCAGACAGCATTTTCAAGAGTTGTGTTTTGCCTGCGCCTGACGGCCCGAACAACACCAAGCGAGGGGCGTTGCTTTGGAACGTGATGTCAATGGCAAATTCGCGGTTGGCGCTGTTGAATTTCTTCTGAACCGACACATCCCACAACATGGTTGATTCCTTATTTGGTGTCCATCACACGGCCGGGCAACAATTTGCCCGATACCAACAGCACACTCATGCAGACCACGGAGGTCAGCAAGACCAGGAAATTGGCCACATCGTCTTGACCCGCTTGCACCGCTTCATACACCGCAATGGACAAGGTTTGGGTTTGACCTGGGATGCTGCCAGCCACCATCAAGGTGGCGCCAAATTCGCCAGAGGACCTGGCAAATGACAACAGCACACCCGCCAAAATGCCCCGCCATGCCAGCGGCAAGGTCACTCTGAAAAACAGGGCGGTTTCGCTGATGCCCAACACACGTGCAGCTTGCTCGTACTGCGGCTCCAAGGATTCAAAGGCTGCACGGGCTGCTTTGAAGACCAGGGGAAACGACACGATGGCCGCTGCAATGACGGCCCCTTGCCAGGTGAAGATCAGGTTGATGTCGAAGTGCTGCTGCAAGAACTGACCTATGGGGCCATGGCGGCCAATCAGCACCAGCAAGTAATAGCCCAGCACGGTGGGGGGCATGACCATGGGCAAGGTGAGGACGGCATCCAGCACTTCTTTGCCCCAAAATTGTTTGCGGGCGAACAGGTAAGCCACGGCCACCCCCAAGAACACATTGATCAAGGTGGCAAAACCCGCCACTTTGAGCGTGAGACGCAGGGCGATCCAAGCTTCATCCATGGGGCATGCAGAGGCGAAGCTCTGTCCTTGTGTGCAACAGGTTTTGATGCATCATGGGTTCAAGGCCAAGACGACCGCAGCGTCATCCAATTCTGCAATGGCTTCATCGCTGATGTTGAAGTCACTCAAGAGCTCCGCAAAGCCCACGATGGTGACACCAGGCTCGACCAGCAAGTTGATTTCGCCGCTGGCGCGGCCTCGGGACTTACGCACCACGATGCCATGCACCACATTCTTGTCTTTGTCACTGGATGCTTTTTTGATCTGCACCGCCGTGGCTTTGCACAGCACCAGCACCTGTTGCCCGATGTGCAACTCGAACAGTTCGGCACTGGCAGCCGTTATTTTGGAATGGAACACCGTACCACCCTTGGTGGTGAGTGCCACACGGACATGACCCGTTTTTTTAACGACAGACGAGACGGTGCAGGGAAACTGGTTGCGCATGGTGGTGCGCAATCCCAGCGAGACAGGACTCTCGGTGGGACTGGATTGGGTTGAAGCTTTTTTCACCAAATGGTTTTTGGCCAATTCCAAATCGCTGGACGCTTTGAGCAATTCTTTCCCGGCAGTGGTGAGTTGAGCGCCGCCACCGCCGGCGCCACCCACGACCTTTTCGACCAACGGCGTGCCAGCCAAGTTGCTGAGGATGTCAATGGCTTGCCAAGCGGCTTTGTAACTGACACCTGCACGACGCGCAGCCTCAGAAATAGAGCCGGCGTCCTGCAAGCGCCGCAGGATGTCGATGCGCTTGTCGGTTTTGCTGTGACTCAGGGCTTTCCCTAGATCGTGTGTTTTTTTCAGGCCCATAGGTGGATGGATAAAAAATGATGGTAAATTCGCTATTCCAAAAAAGAATAGCAAATTGCTCTCAAATTGATTCGCTGTTCTGTTTCAAGAAAAGTCATCAAGGAATCTTTCATGCCTTCAGTTGCTCAGTTTAACGACAAATGGATCGCCGCCCTGTCCGCTGCCTTGTTGGTGGTCACTTCCACACCACTGCTGGCCGCAGATGCCAAGGTCAAAGACAACGGGTTTGGTTTGGTATCTGCAGATGGACAAAACAGCATCAACATTTACGGACAATTTCATGTCGACTCGCGAAATATCAGCAATGGTTTGGCAGAATCCAACGACAAAGACACCGCATCAGGCGGTGATCAGTTTGAAATACGTCGAGCACGCTTGGGTGTGAATGGCACGGTGATGAAAGACATCGACTATGAATTCATCACTAACACTTTAGGGTCTAACGCCAATCTGGTCCACAGAGCCTATGTCAATTACAGTTTCAACAGGCAAGCTCAGTTGCGTGTGGGTCGTTTCAAGCAACCCTTTTCGATGGAAGAAATGTCCAGCGCCAATGGCATCGATTTCATGGAGCGGTCTTACGGCGACCAACTGGTACCCAGCCACCGTTTGGGCGCCATGATGCACGGCGAGCCCGTCAAAGGGTTTACTTATGGTTTTTCGTTATACCAAAACGGATTTAACGAAAACACCAACACCAATAATGTGGGCAATTCACACGCCGTTCGCATCACTTTGAACTTAGCTGAATTGCAAAATATCAAAGACACGATTTTGCATGTGGGACTGAGTGGGGATCAGGGGCGTTACTCGACAGTGCCCACCACATCGACAGACACAGGTGCTGCCGCTTCGGGGTTGTCACGCGCCACCATTGTGTCCATCCGCTCAGAAAACCGTGGCATGGCTAATGTATACAGGGCGCAGTTGAGTGGTGACTTGGTCACTGCTGGATACGGCGTCAGTGGCAACAACGTCGCCAATGTCTCCAGCGATTTGAAGGGGTTGGAAGCGGTTTTGGCCTCGAATGCGTGGAAGTTTCAGGCTGAATACATCAAGGCAGGCTACAGTGCTTGGGCGGTGAACAACACCACCGTTGGTGGTACGCCACTCAATGCCAACATGGATGTGGGTGTGGACACGCACTACTACCAATTTGTTTATAACTTGACGGGTGAAAACTGGACAAGTGCCTATAAATCCGGTGTGTTTGGCACCATCAAACCCAAATCCAATTTCAGCATGGGCAGTGCCGGCGGCACAGGTGCATGGCAGTTGGCACTGCGGCTCTCGGATTACAAAGCGAACAAAGCGGCCCAAACTGTGCAAACAGTGGGGACCAATACATCGCGCACAGAAAATTCATTTGGTGCACGCACGACCACTTATGGCGTGAATTGGATCTTGAATCCCCATTCACGCTGGATGTTGAATTACGCCAGAACCAACTTTGATGCGCCTGTCACTTACCTCTCAACCACGCCAAGTCCAGGCACCACCACCAAAGAAGATGTGTTGTCACTTCGTTGGCAACTGTCCTTGTGAGTAAACAAAAGACATTGAAATGATGATCATGAAAAAACTTTCATTTGCACTCACCTTGATGCTCAGTTCATCCTTGTGGGCCGCAGACCTCACCGTGTCTGCAGCCGCCAGTTTGACCCAAGCCTTTCAAGAAATCGGCACGCAATTTGAAGCACAACATCCCGGCACCAAGGTGAAATTCAACTTCGGGGCTTCAGGTGCCTTGGTTCAGCAAATCATCAATGGTGCACCGGTGGATGTGTTTGCCAGCGCCGACACCGACACCATGGACAAAGCCGTGGCCAAAGCGGTGATCTCTGCCAAGGACATCCAGATCTTCACCAGCAACCGGCTGGTGTTGATCACACCTGTGCAATCAGACTTGGATTTGAAGCAGTTGTCTGATTTGAAAAAATCTGAGGTGAAACGTTTTGCCATGGGGGTGCCCGCCAGCGTGCCTGCTGGGCATTACGCGCAAGGTGCTTTGGACAAGGCGGGGTTGTGGCAAGACTTGAAAAACAAAGTCATCAGCACCCAAAATGTGCGCCAAGCATTGGACTATGTGGCGCGTGCTGAAGTGGATGCGGGATTTGTGTATGCCAGCGATGCGCAACTCATGGCAGACAAGGTGAAAGTGGCTTTGGTGGTGCCCACAGCCACACCCATCCAATACCCTATTGCCAAAGTGTCTGCCAGCAAACAGACGGATGCGGCTCAGGCTTTCATTGCATTTGTGCAATCCAGCAGCGGGCAAGCAAGCTTGAAGAAATTTGGTTTTGGCAAGTAAGGGTGATGTGCATGTGACCCTCGCATCCAACCGGATCTGCTAAGCGGCCATGTTTGGCCGCAAGGTGTCGGCATGGCGGCTCAATGACTCACGCACCAGCGGCAACATGTCGGGCGTTTGTTCAGGCGACAAGTTGTTCAGGATCAGTGCACGCATGCGTGGTTCCCAAAACTTTTTGATGTGTGTGGCGATACCTTCCAAGGCTTCATCCCGATCTGGGTAGGCCGAGAAAAAACCACCAATCTGGTTGGCCATGCGAACCAAGTTGTCAATGTCCATGTTGTGCTTCCAAAGTCTGTTTGCTGTTGATACGGTGTGCCTGGCTGTAGGCTTGGTAGCTGCCGTCACGCACCAAGCCGGTCAGCAGCAGGTTGTGGTCTTGTGCCATCTCAACGGCCAAGGAAGTGGGGGCTGACACGGCGGTCAACACGCCTGCCCCTGATTGAATGGTTTTTTGCACCATCTCAAAACTAGCACGGCTGGTGATGCACACAAACCCTTGCGTGGGGTCAGTGTGGGCTTTGACCATGGCGCCGATGAGCTTGTCCAAGGCGTTGTGCCGACCTACGTCTTCTCGCACCAACTTGATGTCGCCATCCAAGGAGGCCCAGGCCGCGGCATGGGTGGCCCCGGTGCGTTGTTTCTCGGGCTGAAGGGAGCGCAACATGCCATGTGCTTTGAACATGGCTTGTGCATCCAACATCACAGAGGGTGCTTGCGGCAAAGGCAGGCGCACCTGCCCCAAACTGTCGGCCCCGCACAAACCACAGCCGGTGCGACCCGCCATGCTGCGGCGGCGCTCTTTCAAATGCTGCTCGGCTTGTGCGGCCACTTCCAACCGCACTTCAATGCCTTGGGCCAGCACCTCGATGTCCACACCATAAAGCTGTGAAGCTGAAGACAGCAAGCCTTCACTCAAGGCAAAGCCCAAAGCAAAGTCTTCTAAGTCAGAAGGGGTTGCCATCATGACGGCATGCGAGATGCCATTGAAGACCAGTGCCACAGGCACTTCTTCGGCCAAGGCCAAAGCAGCGCTGGTCCCAGGTGTCACTTGCCAATCACCTCAAAGTCTTCGGCTTTGTGTTGCGCTTGGGCAAGCAAGCCGAGTTGGTCTTTGTTGAAGCGTTGGTAGTTTTGTTGCCACTCGGAGGGTTGGCTCACCGCCACCACTTGCACCGCGGTCACTTTGTACTCGGGGCAGTTGGTCGCCCAGTCAGAGGCGTCGGTGGTGATGACGTTGGCGCCCGATTCGGGGAAGTGGAAGGTGGTGTAGACCACGCCTGCTTGCATGCGTTCGCTGATCTCAGCACGCAACACGGTGCGACCCGCACGGCTTTCAATACCCACCCAGTCGTCTTGGCGGATGCCGCGTTCTTCGGCATCGTGCGGATGGATTTCCAAGCGGTCTTCGCTGTGCCACTGGTTGTTGTCGGTACGGCGGGTTTGAGCGCCCACGTTGTACTGCGACAAGATCCGACCTGTGGTGAGCAGCAAGGGGAATTTGCGCGTGACTTTTTCTTGGCTGGCCACGTACTGTGTGGGGAAGAACTTGCCTTTGCCGCGCATAAATCCTGCGGTGTGCATGATGTCCATACCGGCTTCTGGCGTGTTGTCATTGCAAGGCCATTGCAAGCTGGTGTGCTGGTCGATTTTGGCGTAGCTCACACCCGAGAAACTGGGCGTCAAAGCCGCAATTTCTTTCATGATGTCTTCGGGGTGGGCGTATTGCATGTCGTAGCCCAATGCCTTGGCCAACTTCACCGTGACTTCCCAATCGGCCAAGCCTGCGAGAGGTGGCATGGCTTGGCGCACACGTGAAATGCGGCGCTCGGCATTGGTGAAGGTGCCGTCTTTTTCCAAGAAGGAAGAGCCGGGCAAGAACACATGGGCGTACTTGGCGGTTTCATTCAAGAAGATGTCTTGCACCACGATGCACTCCATGGCCGACAAAGCCGCAGCCACGTGCTGGGTGTCGGGGTCGGATTGCACAATGTCTTCGCCTTGGCAGTACAGGCCTAAGAACGAGCCGTCCATGGCCGCATCAAACATATTGGGAATGCGCAGACCGGGTTCGGGGCTGATGCTGACGCCCCAAGCACCTTCAAAGAGCGTGCGGGTGGTGGTGTCAGAGATGTGGCGGTAGCCAGGCAACTCATGGGGGAAGCTGCCCATGTCGCAAGCGCCTTGCACATTGTTTTGACCGCGCAGGGGATTCACACCCACGCCTTCACGACCCACCATGCCGCAAGCCATGGCGAGGTTGGCAATGCCCATCACCATGGTCGAGCCTTGTGAATGCTCGGTCACGCCCAAGCCATAGTAAATGGCCGAGTTGGGACCTGCGGCATACATGCGCGCCGCAGCGCGAACTTCAGAGGCAGGCACACCGGTCACGCTTTCAAAGGCTTCGGGGGAGTTCTCAGGTTTGGAGACAAACTCGCACCATTCGTTGAAGCTCTTGTCGTCACAACGCAAAGCCACATAGTCTTTGGCGACCAAGCCCTCAGTCACCACCACGTGGGCAAGTGAGTTGATCAGCGCCACATTGGTGCCAGGCTTCAAAGCCAAATGGTGTTGGGCTTTCACATGGGGGCTGCTGACCAAATCAATCTTGCGGGGATCGGCCACGATCAGCTTGGCACCGCTGCGCAAACGGCGCTTCATGCGCGACGCAAACACGGGGTGGGCGTCAGACGGGTTGGCACCGATGACCAGCAGCACATCGGCGTGTTCCACCGATTTGAAGGTTTGGGTACCGGCTGATGTGCCAAAGGTTTGACCCAAGCCATAGCCGGTGGGTGAATGGCAGACCCGTGCACAGGTGTCGACGTTGTTGGTGCCGAAAGCCGCACGCACCAGTTTTTGCACCAAGTAGGTTTCTTCGTTGGTGCAGCGTGAAGAGGTGATGCCGCCCACAGAATCTTTGCCGTGTTTGGCTTGGATACGCTTGAATTCTGAAGCCGCGTGGTTGATGGCCTCATCCCAGCTGACCTCTTGCCATGGATCGGTGATCTTGGCGCGGATCATGGGCTTGGTGATGCGGTCTTGGTGGGTGGCATAGCCCCAAGCAAAACGACCTTTCACACAGGAGTGGCCTTCATTGGCCTTGCCGTCTTTCCAAGGCACCATGCGCACCACGGTGTTGCCCTTCATCTCGGCTTTGAAGCCACAACCCACACCGCAATAGGCGCAGGTGGTGATCAGGCTGTGCTCGGGTTGGCCAAGCTCAATGATGGATTTTTCTTGCAGCGTGGCGGTGGGACAGGCTTCCACACAAGCACCGCAGGATACACATTCGCTGTCCATGAACGGTTGGTCTTGACCGGGTGACACGCGGCTCTCAAAACCTCGGCCAGAGATGGTGAGGGCAAATGTGCCCTGTGTTTCTTCACACGCACGCACACAGCGGTTGCACACGATGCACTTGCTGGCGTCGTAGGTGAAATAGGGGTTGGATTCGTCTTTTTCAGCGTCGCAATGGTGGGCACCTGCTGCTGCACCCACGCCATAACGCACATTGCGCAAACCGGTGACGCCAGCCATGTCTTGCAACTCGCAGTTGCCGTTGGCGCTGCAGGTCAGACAGTCCAGCGGATGGTCAGAGATGTACAACTCCATCACGCCTTTGCGCAGGTCTTGCAATTTGGGAGTTTGGGTGTGCACCACCATGCCAGCCTCGGCAGGTGTGGTGCATGAAGCTGGATAACCTTTGCGGCCATCGATTTCCACCAAGCACAAGCGACATGAACCAAAAGGTTCGAGGCTGTCAGTGGCGCACAGCTTTGGCACTTGGATGCCTGCTTCCACGGCAGCACGCATCAGCGAGGTGCCCTTGGGGACGCTGACGTCATAGCCGTCAATCTTCAATTGAACGGTTTCGTTGGAAACGCGCTCTGGGGTGCCGTGGTCACGTTCTTGTTTCAGGTACATCAACATGGTGTTTCCTTAGGCTGCTTTGGCAACGTCGGCTTGCAAGCCGAAATCTGCGGGGTAATGGTTGAGTGCGGATAGGACAGGGAAGGGCGTCATGCCACCCATGGCGCACAAACTGCCGTTGACCATGGTGTCGCACAAGTCACGCAGCAAATGCACTTGTTGTTCTTTGTTGGTGGCGGTGCCAATGCGGTCGATGGTTTCCATGCCGCGTGTCGAGCCGATGCGGCAGGGCGTGCATTTGCCACAGCTCTCCAAGGCACAAAACTCCATGGCGTAACGGGCCAGCTTGGCCATGTTGGCTGTGTCGTCGTGCACCACGATGCCGCCGTGACCCACGACTGCGCCCATGGCCGCATAGGCTTCATAGTCGAGCGGCACATCCCATTGCGACTCGGGCACGTAGGCACCCAGCGGCCCACCCACTTGCACCGCCTTGATGGGGCGGCCACTGCGACTGCCGCCGCCAAAATCGAACAGCAATTCACGCAAGGTCAGGCCAAAGGCTCGCTCGACCAAACCACCTTGCAAGATATTGCCAGTGATTTGGAATGGCAAGGTGCCGGTGGAGCGACCCATGCCAAAGTCTTTGTAAAAGGATGCACCCTTGGCCATGATGATGGGCACACTGGCCAGGGTGATGACGTTGTTGATGACGGTGGGTTGACCGAACAAACCTTCAAGCGCTGGGAGCGGCGGCTTGGCCCGCACAATACCGCGCTTGCCTTCGATGCTCTCCAACATGGCGGTTTCTTCGCCACACACATAAGCGCCTGCGGCCTTGCGCACATGCAAATGAAAGGCCTTGCCACTGCCCAATACATTGGTACCCAAATAACCAGCCGCTTCGGCCAGGGCAATCGCGGTGTTCATGGTGGCAATCGCGTGCGGGTATTCCGAGCGGATGTAGACATAGCCTTGTGTCGCTCCCACGGCCACGCCCGCAATGGCCATGCCTTCGATCAGCATGTAGGGGTCACCCTCCATGGTCATGCGGTCGGAGAAAGTACCGGAGTCGCCTTCATCGGCATTGCAGACCACATACTTTTGAGCAGCTGTGGTGCCACGCACCGTGCGCCATTTGATGCCTGCTGGAAAGGCTGCACCCCCGCGACCACGCAGACCAGAGTCCAGCACTTCTTGCACCACAGCTGCGCCATCCATGGCCACTGTTTTTTGTAAACCCACCCAACCACCATGGGCTGCATAGTCGTCCAATGACAGAGGGCGTGTCAGCCCCATGCGCGCGAAGGTGAGCCGTTGTTGTTTGGCCAGGTAAGGCATTTGATCGGTCACACCTTGTGACAAAGGGTGCTGGCCGCCATTCAAGAAACCAGCGTCGAACAAGGATGCCACATCCTCCACTGACACGGGCCCATAGGCCACTCTGCCTTGAGCGGTGACCACTTCAACCAAAGGCTCCAGCCAAAACATGCCGCGTGAGCTGTTGCGCTGGATGTCGATGGAGACGCCGCGTTGGGTGGCAGCGTGGTGGATGGCATCGACCAGTTCATCGGCACCGGCTGCCAAGGCAGCAGAGTCACAGGGGATGTATATCGTGGTCATGCGGCGCTCCCGAGTTTGGCCACGGCTGCCTGCAGCTTGGCGGCAGTCATGCGGGCATGCAATTTGTCATCGATTTGCACCGCAGGCGAAGACGCACACAAACCCAGACAGTACACAGGTTCCAAACTGTAAGCGCCATCAGCGCTGGTCTCGTGGCTTTTGCAGCCCAGCAGTTGCTCGGCATGCGCCATGAGTTCTTCACTGCCGCAGGCTTGGCAAGCCTCGGCGCGGCAAATTTGAATGACATGCTTGCCGGGTGGCGTGCTGCGAAAGAAATGGTAGTAAGTGATGACGCCATGTACCTCGGCACGAGACAGGTTCATGGCCTCGGCAATCATGGGGACACAGTTGGGGGGGATGAAGCCCAGCCGATCCTGAACAGCATGCAACAGAGGCAGCAAGCCCCCTGCTTGGGTTTGGTAATGGCTCAAAAGCTCGCTGACCAGCAAGCGTTCAGGTTCAGGCAAAGGCATGTTCATGGCATCAATCAGTTGAAGAATTTGGCAACACTCAAGCCGGTACGGTAAATACCCCAGGCCAATGGGATACCCACTGCGGCCCAAGCCAACCAGACAAAAACAGGGTTCACATGGGTGGCTGCGCCCGTGCCTTGCACTTCAGACGCATGGGCTTTTTCACTGGCCAGTTTTTTCTCATGCGCCAATTCCTCGGCGGTCATGAAGTGCTTATCCGCCACAGGGCGCACCATCAAATTGGCAATCAATCCCACCACCAACATGCCCACCAGAATGAACATGGTTTGGTTGTAGACCTGCTCACGTGGGATACCCAGACCAAGTTGGTAGTCGCGCATGTAGTTGACGACCACGGGACCCAAAATGCCGGCTGTGGCCCATGCGGTGAGGAGACGCCCATGAATGGCCCCCACCATTTGGGTGCCAAACAAATCGGCCAGGTATGCGGGCACGGTGGCAAAACCACCGCCGTACATGCTCAAGATGATGCAAAAAGCCGCCACAAACAACAGTTTGTTGCCTGCCATGGCGCTGGCAGGCACCGAGGCGTACAAAGCACCACCCAATACAAAGAACACGATGTAGGTGAGCTTGCGACCCAATTTGTCGGAGAAGCTGGCCCACACAAAACGACCGCCAATGTTGAACAAACTCAGCAGCGCGGTGAAACCGGCTGCGACGCTGGCGATCATGGTGAGTTGTGTTTTGTCCAAATCGACAAACTTGGCATCGACACCAATCAAACTGCCACCAAACACCTCTTGCAGCATGGGGCTGGCCATGCCAATCACACCAATGCCCGCAGACACGTTCATGCACAACACCACCCACACCAGCCAAAACTGCGGAATGCCCCACACCTTGCTGACATGCACATGTCCTTGGGTGATCATGCTGTTGGCTTGTTGGTTCACAGGGGGTGTCCAACCTTCGGGCTTCCAACCAGACGCGGGCACACGGTATCCCAAAGCGCCGCCCATCATGAACACAAAATAAACCAGGGCCATGACCACGAAGGTTTGCCAAACACCGACATCCAAGTCGGTGGCGAAAATTTTCATGAGTTCAGCTGCCATGGGCGAACCGATCATGGCGCCACCGCCGAAGCCCATGATGGCCATGCCGGTGGCCATGCCACGGCGGTCGGGGAACCATTTGATGAGGGTGCTGACCGGTGAGATGTAACCCAAGCCCAAACCAATGCCGCCGATGACACCTGAGCCCAGCAACATCATCCAAAACTGGTGGTAATAGACACCCGCTGCAGAAATGAGCATGCCGCCGCACCAGCAAACCGCGCTGACCACACCCGCTTTGCGCGGACCCGCGCGTTCCAGCCAACCGCCCCACAGCGCAGCCGAGCTGCCGAGCAATACAAAGAACAGGGTGTACATCCAACCCAAAGTGGAGACTTTCCAGTCACAGGTGGTGATGAACAGTTCTTGGAAAAAACCAATGTCTGGGCCGCATTTGATGGCTTCTTTGATGCCCAGCGCTTTGGACAGAGGCAACCAAAACACAGAAAAACCGTAGGCCATGCCAATGCACAAGTGAATGGCCAACGCAGCCGGTGGCACCAACCAACGGTTGAAGCCTGGACCCGCAATGATGCGTTCCTTGGACAAAAAGCCTGGGGCTTGCTCTGTCGTGCTCATGTTGTCTCCCATGTTGTGTTCTATGCAGGGACTTTAACGTATGCTTTGCCAGCACAAGACCAGTCTAGGGGAAATCACTGATAGTCTGCAATATGTTGATTTGACTCAGTTAACATCATGCCAATGAACACAACTAATATGCTGCACAAAGCCTATTTAGACTGATGCACAAAGTTTCGATCAAGCCCCAATGGACCATCAGTGACGCCCATGGACAGAATTTGGCCCCCAGATTGCTGGAATTGCTGGCCGAAGTCCAAAGCCATGGAAGTTTGTCCGGTTCTTGCAAAAAAACCGGCGCCTCCTATCGGCATGCTTGGAGCTTGATCCGCCAAGGCGAAGACCAGTTGGGCATGGCACTGCTCAACATGGAGCGTGGCAAAGGTTCCACCCTCACCCCATTGGCTGAAAAACTGGTTTGGGCGGGGCACCGCATTTCAGCCCGCCTCACCCCCATGCTGGAAACCCTGGCCTCTGAATTAGAGAGTGAAATCGGGCGGGTGTTGGCCAACAGCAGCGATGTGTTGCGTGTGCATGCCAGCCATGGTTTTGCTGTTGAAAAAATGATCGAAAAACTGGCGCTCTCGGGCACCCGCGTCGAGCGCAAGTACGTGGGCAGTGTGGAGGCGGTGGCTTCTTTGTTCACCGATGCCTGTGAAATTGCGGGCTTTCACATACCCCAAGGAGACTTTGAGGATCTGGCGTTCAAACACTATGCACGCTGGCTCAAGCCCCAAGAAAGCCGCATCATCCATGTGGCCACGCGCCGTCAAGGCTTCATGGTGGCCAGTGGCAATCCCCACAAAATTTACGAGGTGCAAGACCTCACGCGCAAAGGCATTCGTTTTGTCAACCGACAACCGAGTTCAGGCACGCGCTTTTTGTTGGAATGTTTTTTGAAAAAAGCCCAGGTCAATCCAGCCGACATCAATGGCTATGAGCAAGCCGAATTCACCCACGCGGCTGTGGCCGCCTTTGTGGCCAGTGGCATGGCCGATGTTGGCTTTGGGGTGGAGACTCCGGCACGGCGGTTCAAGTTGGAGTTTTTACCGCTGGCCACCGAGCGCTATTTTTTGCTCTGTAACCAATCTGATCTGGAAAAACCATCGCTGCAAGCGGTGCTGAAAATTTTGAACAGCGATGAATTCCAGTTCGCGGTCAACCAGTTGCCCGGTTACACCGCCGCCCATTGCGGTCAGGTGGCCACCATCGCGCAAGCATTCCCCAACACAGCGCTCAGTCAACAATTCTGAGCCCTGTGTGGATCGGCTTGTCAATGGGCGCCGCCGGGTTGTCGGTGGTTGATCAGGTGGGCTGGCAGTCTCAGGATCAGCAACGCCCCCAAGATGGCCAAGCCGCTGAAAATCACCAAGCTGTTTTGCGCATTGCCTGTGAGGTCGGCAATCCAGCCCACCGCGGCCGTGCTGACAAAACCGGCGATGTTGCCAATCGAGTTGATGATGGCTAAGCCAGCTGCTGCGGCTGCACCCGTGAGGAACGAGGGCGGCACGCTCCAAAAGGCCGCTTGCATGGCTGAAGCACCAGCTGCGGCTAATGTCAGCGCCACCATGGTGAGCACCAGGCTGTCAAAGTGGGTCCAACTCAAGACCAAGCCCAAGGCCGCGATCAATCCTGGAATCGCGGTGTGGTAGCGCCGCTCACCGCGGCGGTCCGAGCTGGTGTTGCAAAAGTACATGGCAAAAATCGCCACGATGTAGGGCACTGCGGTCAAGAGGCCAATGCGCATGACATCGGTTTCGCCATGCTGTTTGATCAGTGTGGGCATCCAAAAAATCGCCACATACACCGAGCTCGCAACACAAAAATAGGCGGCGCTGAGCTGCCACACCAACAGACTTTTGAATGCACTGCTGGTGGAGGAGTGCGATTGTTTGGCGCTGTTTTCGCGGGCCAAGTCTTGGGTGATGATGGCTTTTTCCGCGTCAGTCAACCAAGTGGCTTGATCTGGGGAATTGACCAATATGCGCGTGACCAGCAGGCCCAAAATGATGGACGGTGTGGTCTCAATCAAAAACAGCCACTGCCATCCGCTGAGACCGGCGACATCAGCGAATTGCACCATGATGTAACCCGACAGCGGACCGCCCAAAATGCTCGACAGTGGCAGTGCCGACAGCAGCAGGGCAATGATGCGTCCACGCCAATCTGCGGGAAACCAGCAAGACAAAAAGTAAAAAGCGCCAGGGATGAAGCCCGCTTCGGCCACCCCCAACAGAAAGCGCAGGATGTAAAACTGGGTGGCGTTTTGCACAAAGGCCATGGCAGCGCCAATCAGGCCCCAGGTGATCATGATGCGGGCAATCCACATGCGTGCACCCACCTTGTGCAACAAAATATTGCTGGGCACTTCAAACAGCACATAGCCCAGGAAAAAGATACCGGCGCCAATGCCGTACACCGTGTTGCTGAACGCCAAATCGTCCATCATTTGCAATTTGGCAAAGCCCACATTGACCCGGTCGAGATAGGCTGCAACCAAGCACAAACACAAAAAAGGCACCAATCGCCAAGCGGCTTTTGTGTAGACGGCGTGGCGCGCTGCTTGAAGTTGCGCATCCTGTGTGTCGAAACCATCAGCCATGAAGGACTCCAGTAGAGGGAAAGAAACAGTCAAAGTAGTATGAAAGAGAATCGGCCTCGCTTGTCGCGAGGCCGATCTCCGTGGGCTATGTCAAAGCATCACTTGGACAGTTTGAACACCATCACGGTGCCGCCTTGTGGCACCACCAGTTTGGTGTTGTTGAGCGTGTTGATGCCCGATTGCATGCGCTCGGCATCAATACCCCAACCAGCTTGCACCGCGATGTACTGTTCGCCATTGATTTCATAGGACGAAGGCACAGCGGTCACGCCAGAAGGCATGTTGTACTTCCAAAGAACTTTGCCATTGGTGGCATCAAAGGCCCGGAACTCGCGGTCGTTGGTGCCGCCAGCAAACAGCAAGTTGCCACCAGTGGTCAACAACGGTGCCCAAATGGCGCGGTCGTATTTGTAAGACCAAGCCATCTTGCCTGTTTCGAGGTTCCAAGCCTGGAGTTCACCAATGCTGCTTGGTTTTTTGCCGCCTTGGTAGCGCAAGCTGCCCAACACGCCGTCAATGGGGTAACCAATGTAGAGGTCGCCCTTTTTGTAAGCAGACGCTTCAGCTGCTGGCAACTCTGAGCACAGGTGGTTGTTGGCAGGGATGTAGAACAACTTGGTCTTGGGGCTCCAAGCCTCTGGAGGCCAGTCTTTGCCACCCCACAAGGAAGGGCAGAAGGTGACGGCTTTGCCCATGCCAGGCTTTTTGGTCATGTCGTAGGTGGGACGGCCTGTTTTTTTGTCGATGTTTTTGAACACATCGTTGTAAACATAAGGGACGCCATTGACAAAGTCGATCTTGCCGCTGGATTGGCGCTCCAACATCCACAGGTAACCGTTGCGTCCTGCGTGCACCGCACCTTTGACTTTGCGGCCGTTGATCTCGGTGTCGATCAGCACAGGGGCGCTGACCTCATCCCAGTCCCATGCATCGTTTTGGTGGTACTGGTGGTGACCTTTGATCTTGCCTGTGTCCAAGTCCACAGCAATGGTGGAGGTGGTGTAGAGGTTGTCGCCAGGACGACCTTCGGTGGGCCAGGGTGCTGGGTTGCCGGTACCCCAGTAAGCGATGTTGGTCGCGGGATCGTAAGTGCCCGTGATCCAGACGCTGCCGCCACCGTTTTTGTGGGTGTCACCAGGCCATGTATCGCCACCAGGCTCGCCAGGAGCGGCGGTGGTGTAGGTGCGCCAAGCTTCTTTGCCGGTGTTGGCATCAAAGGCTGCCACGTAGCCACGCACACCCGTTTCACCACCGGATGAGCCGACCAAAATCTTGCCCTTGGCTGCCAATGGCGCCAAAGTGATGTAATGCAGTGCCTTCACGTCACCCACGGTGGTGTCCCACACCACCTTGCCAGTTTTGGCATCCAAGGCGATCAGGTGAGAGTCGACGGTACCCACATAGACTTTGTCGCCATACAGCGCCACACCGCGGTTGGTGTTGTGCAGCATCAGCAAGTCAGCGGGGATTTCTTTCTTGTAGCGCCACAGTTCTTCACCTGTGATGGCGTTGAGTGCAATCACTTGGCCATTGGGCGTGGTGACATACATGTAACCATTGTTCACGATGGGGGGTGATTGGTGACCTTCAGTGACACCGGTGGCGAAAGACCATGCCAATTCGAGTTTCTTCACATTGCCTGTGTTGATTTTTTCCAAGGGGCTGTAACCCCAGCCTTGGTAATTGCCTCGGTACATCAACCAATTTTTGGCTTCTGGATTGGTCAGCCGAGCATCGGTCACGGCTTCATAAGGTCCAAGTTTGGTGTCGGCGTGAGCCATGAGGGCACAAGCACCAATCACTGCGATGGACAGCTTCTTCAACAAATGACTCATGGTTTTTCTCCTGAAAGTGAGTCTGGAAAATAACCAAGGTTAGGAACCTTGGTTGGCGGGGGAACTGGGGGCTACGGCCAGAAATTCACCTTCAAGCTTCAAGCTGAAACTTGGCAAGGGTCTGGAGGCGGGGCCATCGACCACTTTGGCGCCGTCTAGTAAATTGAACTTGGAGGCATGGCAAAAACAGACCAATACCTTTTCTTTGGCAATCCAGGTTTTGACGTCGCAGGCCTGGTGTGTGCACAGGGCTGAATACGCCAACACACCACCGGCTGAGCGGCTTTTGGTGTCGGCCGCCATTTGGTCCTCTGGCAACCGAATGACCACCATCTTGTTCAGGCGGGTTTCATTCAGGGGTTTGCCTGTTTGGGTGTTGAAAGGGTAGACCAACAAAGGCTTGCCGACCGCCAAATCACTGGGGCGCAAGGGTTTGAAGTCTTGCTCAGCATCAGCGTCCACCATCAGCAAGGGAGCGGCTTGGGCTTGGGCATGGCCAGCTAAAAAGGGGATGGCGCTCAAGCTGCCCAAGGACATGAACTTGATCGTGTCGCGGCGGGTTTGATCCACAGCGCCAGCGTTGGCTTTGCAGCCACAGCAGGGAGAAGAGTTGGTGTTGTCTTGCATAAAAGTCTTGTTGCAGTGGGTGGTTTGTCAGTGGGTGGAGAGCTCAGGCATTTGCTGGGCCAGCACATCTTTCAGGCGTCTGTGCATGATTTTTCCGGTGGCCGTGCGCGGCATGTCGTCGTAGGTCAAGAACACATATTGGCGCGGTTGTTTGTAGCCTGCCAAACGTGATTTGCACCATGCGATCAGGTCTTGTTCGAGGCAAACCGCGCCGGCATGCAACACGATGACCGCCAGCACCGATTCGCCCCATTTCTCGTGAGGCATCCCGATCACGGCCGCTTCTTGCACGGCTGCATGGGTGCACAACACCGCCTCAACCTCGGAGGGGTAAACGTTTTCACCGCCACTGATGATCATGTTGCTCTTGCGGTCCTTGAGCCAAATGAAACCATCGGCGTCGCGCATCGCCATGTCGCCCACCGAGCACCAAGCGCCATCAAAGGCTTCAGCGGTTTTTTCGGGGGCAGACCAGTAACCTTCAAAGGCATACGAGGTGCAGGAGAACAACTCGCCTGTTTCACCATCGGGCACTTCGCGCCGCTGGGCATCCAAAATTTTGATGGGGCCGCTGCCAGCCCATTCGCGACCGACCGAGCCCAGCTTGGTGAGTTGCTCTTCGGGGCGCAGCAAGGTGACCCAACCAGCTTCGGTGGAGCCGTAGAGTTCATACAACTGGCCATTGGGGAACAGTTGTTGGATAGAGGTTTTCAGGTGGGCACTGGCCGGTGCGGACGAGATCAGCAGGCGGGCAACGCTGTGGGTGGCGAATTGGTTTTTCACCTCATCGGGCAAGGCCAACATCATCACGTAATGGGTAGGGACCAGCGATGTGAAAGTGATCTCATGCTTGGACAGCAGCATCATCAAATGCTGGGGGTCGAAACTGGCGTTGTCGTCCACCACGATGCACGCCCCCAAATGGATGAAGGTGTTGGCAAAGTAGAGCGAATTGGCATGGCACAAGGGCATGACCAACAAGGCCTTGTCTTTGTTACTGAAACCCATCTCCACGGCAGTGGCATAGGCCATCAAGGTGCTGGCCTCATGGCTGCGCACCGCACCTTTGGGTTTGCCCGTGGTGCCCGAGGTGTACATCAGCGCACAGGTTTGTTGGGCGTTGACGTCCGGCCAATCGCCAGAAATATCGGCACCTTGGATGAGCTCTTCATAGGCCACCCAGTTGGCTGCGGCGCTGCCGTCCAACTGCACGCAAACCTTGAGGCCGTGGTCGTGCGACAGATCGCTGACTTTGTCTTGCAATGATTGCGCGCAAATGAGCGCCTTGGCCTGGGCGTCTTTCAAGATGTAGGCAATTTCATTGCCCACCAAACGGAAATTGACAGGCAAGGCCACCAAACCCACGCGGGCCAAGGCCACGTAAATTTCCAACCACTCGATGCGGTTGTAGGCCAACACGGCCACCCGGTCTCCGGCTTGCAGACCTTGGCTCAGCAGGCCGCGAGCCAGTCCGCTGGCGCGTTCGTCCCACTGGGCAAAACTCAGTTGGCGGCGGCTGTCCACCGCCCCGAGTTGCTGGGGGCGCAACCGTGCATGGGCACGGATCATGTCGGAAATGGTTGCTAGCTTTCTCACGTCAGGGTCACTTCATCTCAATGTGTCGCAGGGCTTGGTTTGCGCCGAGGACTGAAATATAGTATTCTGAATTCAGAATTCACTCAGTGTTATCCCTGCCATGACAAACTTTCAACAAATTGATACCTCTGCCGCCGACTTGATCGCCAGGTTCCTGAAAAGTCAAGGAATTCAACGGGTTTATGGGCTTTGTGGGGGTCACATCATGCCCATTTGGATGCGTTTAGACGCCCATGGCATCCAGATTGTGGACACCCGAGACGAGCGCGCCGCGGTCTACATGGCCCATGCCGAGGCCGAACTGACCGGTCGAATGGGTGTCGCCTTGGTGACGGCAGGGCCCGGCGTCACCAATGCCATGACCGGTTTGGCCAATGCCCATGTGGCCTGCGCTTCGGTCATGGTGTTGTCGGGCACGCCTCCCTTGGCACAAGAAAACCGGGGCGCCTTGCAAGACATGGTGCACACCGATTTGGTGAAAAGCGTCACTCAATTTGCCAGAACCGTGCGTCACCCTGATTTGGTCTTGGCCGCTTTGCACGAAGGCGCGTCACGCGCCATGGGCCATGGTGGTGAAAGCGGACCGGTGTTCATTGATTTCCCTGTTGACGTTTTGCGAGCGCAACCTTCCGTGGCGGCGCAACTGCCTGAGTATTTCCAAGCTTTGCACACGCCCACCGCATTGCCCAATCCCGCGGATGTGCAAGCCGCCATTGAACTGTTGTGGCAAGCCAAACGCCCACTGTTCATTTCAGGGCGCGGCGCCAGAGGCGCCAACAAACCCTTGCAAGCACTGCTGAGCGAATTGGGAGCGGTGTATTTAGATACCGGCGAGAGCCGTGGCTTGGTACCCGAGAGCCATGACAGCGTGGTCGGTGCCATGCGCGCCCAAGCCATGAAAGAGGCAGACTTGGTGGTCACGCTGGGGCGCAAACTCGATTTTCAATTGGCTTATGGCTCACCAGCCGTGTTTGGACACGCCAAGTTTTTACGGATTTCAAACGACGCTGCGCACTTGCGTGACAACCGCCGTGGCGAAGTGGAAATCCTGGCCGACATTGGCCATACCTTGGACGCCTTGCTGGCTGCCAAACCTGCACGTGCACCTGCCACTGACACAGCTTGGGCATCAGGGTTGAGAGAACGGCATTTGATGCGCGCCGACAAGCAAGTGCACAGCATGAAAACCGCAGCGCCGGGCAGCGATGGTTTGATGCACCCGAACCGGGTCTTATCTGCGTTGCGTGACGCTTTGCCTGAAGATGCGGTGGTGGTGGCCGATGGCGGTGACTTCCTGAGTTTTGCCCGCGTGGGGTTGCCTGCCAACACCTACTTGGACCCTGGCTCTTTGGGTTGCATTGGCATTGGCACACCGTTTGGTGTGGCGGCCAGTTTGGCTTGTCCCGACAAGACCGTGGTGGTGGCCACAGGCGATGGCGCATTCGGCTTCAACGCCATGGAAATCGACACCGCCGTGCGACACCAGGCGCCGGTGCTGATCGTGGTGGCCAACAACGGTTCTTGGGCTATTGAAGTGCGTGACCAACAAGAAACCCATGGCAAAGTGGTCGGTACTCGGTTGCAGTTTGCCGACCATGCAGGCATGGCAAGGGCTTTTGGCATGCATGCCCAGCGTGTCCAAAAAGCCGAGGATTTGCCTGCTGCCATTGCGTTGGCGTTGCAAAATCTACCCGCTTTGCTGGATGTGGTGGTCACGCCGGAGGCGGTGTCGTCAGATGCCAAATCGGGTTTGGCCTGGGTGCCGGATTTGCAGGCTTTGAGCGCCTGGGACGAGGCCGAGATGAACTGGCGACAATCTGGCCATTCATAACAACAGCCTGGTCATTTTTCAAAGGCCCAAACAAATGAAGATGTTGTCGATTCAACCCAATTTGGTCGAGCAAGTGCATGAGGCCATTTTGTTGGAAATTGCGTCTGGAAAACTCAGCCCTGGCAGTCGCATCATTCAAGAGCAAATCGCGGCTGAGTTGGGGGTGTCGCGCCAACCCGTGCAACAGGCCTTGTTGCTACTCAGAAACCAAGGCTTGCTCAAAGACGCGCCGGGCCGTGGACTCATCGTGGCCCCCCTCGACCCAGAATACATCCGCCAGATGTACGAGGTGCGCGCTGTGTTGGAAGGCTTGGCGTTTCGCAAGGCCGCAGAAACCAACCCGGACATGGCAGCCTCCAAGGGTGCTGAGTTGATTGACAAAGGGCGTCAAGCGGTCAAAGGGGGCGGCGTGCAAGAACTCATTGCCGCAGACATGGCTTTTCACAACTTCATCTACAGCTTGTCCGAAAACCTGTTGATTGCCCCCACCATGGACACCCATTGGACCTACACCCAACGGGTCATGGGCGAGGTGTTGATGCGAGACGAAAAGCCGCGCGACATTTGGTACCAGCATGAAACCATGTTGGCCATGATTGCCAAAGGAGATGCGGACGCGGTTGAGCAAGCCGCCAGGGCGCACATCTTGCAAGCGGCGGCCTTCATCATTGAACGCATCCACACCACACAAGCAGCCGCGTGAAAAAAGGGCACCCGAAGGTGCCCTTTGTGCCTTGATGGGACTGGGGTCAGTACAAGAAAGTGGGGCTGACGATGGCTTGCACCGAACCAGTGGTGCGGTGGGGTGCCACGGTGATCATGCCTTCATATACCTTGTCTTTGATGGCTTGTTCGGCCACCACATTCTCCAAAATGAACACGCCAAATTCGGCCAGCAAAATTTGGTGAACGTGGAACACTTGGCCTGCATTCTCAAAAGGAATGACTTCCAAACCCCAGGTGTCGGAGCCAATCATGGCCACGCCCAATGAGGCCAGGTAACGGGCACCTTGAACGCCCAAACCAGGGTGTGCAGCACCGTTGCGCTTGTCATCCACGCCCATCAGTTTGTGCCAGCCGGTGTAGAAGATCACGATGTCGCCTTTGTTGATCTTCATATTGCCTTGGCGCTTGAGGGCGGCCTCGATCTCGGGCTGGTTGAAAGCCGTGCCCTCAGGGATGATGTCCTTGCCCATCAAAGCCGTCATGTCCAACAACACAGCGCGTGTGGCCACGGCGGGTACGGTTTCAATGCCGAACTTTTTCAAACCAGAAATGCCGGTGATTTCCGAGCCTGGTGTGCAGTTGTAATAGGTGTTGTCAATGCCGATGTGACCCAAACCGTCAAGCTGGGTGCCGATACCTACCCAAGTTTGCAAAATATCGTCGTGGTAATTGGTTTTGGTGTTGCCCAAGCTCTGGCCTTCATAGTCTTGGCCAGGGCGAACAATGGTCACAGAGTAAGTGCGAGGTGCAAAGGCAGGCGTTTTGGTATTGGTCTCAATACCCATGCGCATGGCCTTGCCCTGTTTGATCAGCTTGGTGGCCGCCAAAATGTTTTCAGAGGTGATGTTGTTGATGGCGCCAATTTGGTCGTTCGGACCCCATTTGGATTTGTGACATTTTTCATAGGCAAAAGCGCTGCCCATGGACAGGGTGCCCAACACAGCGCTGGCCAAAAACGCCGCTGCCATTTTTGTTAATTTCATGAATTGTCTCCGTTGATGGGTCCGTGGAGGGGGGAAACCTGTGCACCAGGGCGGACCACATTCCCCGACACACATTGAATTTGAATGCGCTGAACCTCTTGCTCTCCCAGGTTGGCGGTGGGTCGTTTTTCACGCGTGAAACTGGAATCGCAGCCTGTGTCAGCAGCCAGGACCTTGCCAAACAAGGGCTGAAAACCGATGTACCAGGTTGGATCTTGGATTTGAAGCTGAAGCTGTTGGACTGCGTCGTCAGTCTTCAAATGCACCTCGAACTCCAGGTAGATGCCACCTTGAAAGCCTCGCCCGCCATCACGGGCTGAAAACTGTTTGACCTCAAATGCCAAGGGCGTGCCACTTTGGCCGTTTTCGACGGTGAAAAAGTAATTGAAGGGTTGCATCAGCGCACGGTTGCTGTCGGCAAAGGCCTGCAATTCATCGGGGTCGAGCAAGCCGTTGCGGTTCAAGTCAATGTTCTCGCGCACCAAGGCACTGTTTTGGGCGTCCATTTGCCAGCTGACATGCAGTCCAGACACTCGACCCTTGGTCAACATGGGCTCGAGCTGGTAGGCCATGCGCAGATGCGGATGAGCGTGGGCGAGCTGCATGCTCGTGAGCAGCGTGCTGGTGAGCGAGAGCGCCAGCAGTGATGTTGAAAAGCGTTTCAGTGGACCCATTCCATGGCCTCGTTGTGAGAGCCGTGAATTTAGGGCGACAAGGCGGATTGAGCAAGCCAATGTGCCGAGGATAAACCCTCACTGCTAGGGTTTACACGTGGTGCCCCCGACAGGAATCGAACCTGTATCACTCCCTTAGGAGGGGAGAGTTCTATCCATTGAACTACGGTGGCTGCCAAAGAATTGTAGGCTTGGCGTCTGTAACAGGAGCAAAACCATGGGCATGTGGATCGAATTGGGGGTGTTTGGCTTGGTGTTTGTGTTTGCACTGCACCAATTTCATGATCTGAAGAAGGAGCGGCTCAAGCGAGAGCGGCGCCAAGCTGAGCAGGAAGCCGTGAACACCAAAAAATGACCAGACTGTGACATGCTCATTTTTCAGCATGCTCAAGCGTTGTTTGAAGCTCTAAAGTGCTAATTGACAATAACAATAAAAATACTTCTAATATCAAATTAAGCAAGTTAACTGACAAATTTAGGAGCAGGCATGAGCGATACAACTAACGGTGTGTACGGCAATGACATCATCACCGGCGCATTGACCGATCTGCTTGAGCAAAGAATAGACGGGCGATCTGCAGCGTCTCAACTGCAAAAGTATGCAGGTGGAGATTGGTCAGCATCTGCGTCTTTCCAAGACATATCGTTTGTGGATAGTTTTGATTGGGGAACCAGCAGTTCTCCTCAAACCAATTATTATTTTTTCAATGAGTCAGATGTCAGGCTTTCTATCAATCACTCTCTTGATCTGTCTAACTCAGAAAATTCTGGTTACAGCAATTTAAGGATGAATGCCTTTTTGACTGCGCCTAGCTCAGAGAGAAAAGGTTTGTTGGATCAAATCAATATCACGTACACCAACAACAATTATTACGAATACAACTCTTATGCAAATCAAAGAAATTACTTCGAAAAGTCATCATTCAGTTTATATGCCAAATTGATTGGTGCCACACCTGAATTGGATGCAGTTGTTGTATTCAACTCTAGCAATGATTTTTACGATAAAAACATCTATACCAATGAAGCATTTGGAACCAATCACCGGTTCATGTCTTATAAAAATGCCGTGATTGATTACGCGCAAACCAGCAAATTCACCCAGTCATCCAACTATGGCCAATTGCAATCTGGGATGACGATCACCAATTACAAATACAGCGACAAATCAACAGGTGATTCGGTCAGTTTTTCTAAGCTGAATGCCGAGGGTTCTCAAGTACCTGATGGGGATGATTCCACCATTTGGACTTCTGCCCGACTGGTTGTTGACAACATCAATTACACGACCAAAGATGTTTCTATTGTGACGCGTCAATTCGATGCCCAGCTGAACCAAGAACAACTGGATATATTCAACGCGCCAGATATTGACATTGACATCTTCAATATCCAAGACTCGATTGAAGGTCAGAAAAAAGCCCTTGAAGCCATTTCCTTATATGGCAACAACAATATCACCGTCAAAAATATCGATGGCTATGCTGTTGATGCGGGTGATGGAAATGACAAAGTCACAGGTAATCTTGGCGATGACACCTTGGAAGGTGGCAATGGCAATGACACCATCCAGGGTGGAGCGGGTGACGATACGTATGTGTTGACCATGGGCTCTTATGGCGCTGACATCATCAGTGACAGCGGCGGTGCTTATGACAACTTGACCTACACAGCTAATTACGATGGTCAAAGTAACTGGGGTAATTTCGAGATTTATTCTCAGGGCACTGATTTATTTGTTCAGCGCAGCAACATCAGCAACACCAGCAGTTCGTTGATGGCCAAAATCACCAACAACTCGGGTAATGGAAAGATTGAATATTTCACTTACCACGACAACCAACATGACTTCACTGGCAATTTGATCGTGGGTTCTGTTCCATCTGTTGGCTCCTCTTCAGTCGCATTCACGACCACTGACAATTTCGCGTTGGTAGGGACCTTGCAAAATGACACTTTGACCGCTGGTGATGGCAACGATTGGTTGTTTGGCTCTGCTGGAAATGACAGTTTGACTGGCGGTGCAGGCCATGACCATTTCATTGGCGGGGCAGGCACTGACACACTGATTGGTGGCTTGGGCAATGATTCCTACAACATTGACATCAAATCAGGTACGCAAATAACGACCACTGCGACAGATAGTGCTTCCATTGCTGCAATCACCACGCCCATAGAAACCATCAAAGACAATGCAGGTGAATACAACACACTGTATATCAATGGACATAATCAAACGCAGTTGTTGGAGATGTTCAGAGTGAACAACAAACTGTACGTTGTTCAAGGTGATCCAAACGCGGGTGTCAAATCTGTCACCGTTGTTGAAGAGGTCAGTTCAATTCAAGAGGTAGGCATCTCTATTGAAGACAATTGGGAGAACTCTGAGCGTCATGTGTCTTTGAGTTTGGCAACCAACAACACTGCGGGACTCGAGACCGATGATTTGATCGTTGGCTTTAACACTCCAGAAAGTGGCTCTTCACCAGCTCTACAAGGCGGCGATGGCAACGATTGGATTTTTGGTGCGGATGGTGCTGATTCCATCTATGGAGGCAACGGCGGCGATACCCTCGTTGGCGGTGCTGGTCAGGACACCCTGACTGGTGGTGAAGGGGAAGATATCTACGTTCTGAACGCTGATGGCACCACAGACTTGATCATGGAGTCTGAGAATGCCGGGCAAGATGTGGTGTGGAGCAATTTGCAAAGCACAACGCTGGCCAACAATGTGGAATTTTTGTTTTTGGGCGCCAAAGCTGTGACTGGCAATGGCAACAATGACGACAATGCGGTCATTGGTAACTTACTGAGCAACGTGTTGGATGGGAAACTTGGCAATGACTCCATGCAAGGCCGTTCAGGCAATGACACTTACCACGTTGACTCTGAAGGTGATCAAGTTTTTGAAAATGCCAATGACGGTGTGGATACCGTCAACTCCTCAGTTAACTACACAATGGCGGACAACGTTGAGCGTTTGGTGCTTAGCAATTCACTTACAGGATTTATCAATGGTTCGACACTGACAGTTCTCACCTGGACTGGGGCTCCCATCACGGCGGGCCAAGTCATCACTGGCACTGGGGCAATCATTGGGGGTACAACCATCACTGGTTACGGTACCGGCAATGGTGGACTTGGTACCTATACCTTGAGTAGCACTTACGGAACGCCTGTTGGATCGTCTGTTGCACCCATTTCCTTGACCTCATTCATGGATACCGACGGTCAGGGCAATGGTTTGAACAACTTCATCAAAGGTAACAACGGAAACAACCTCTTGGACGGTAGCTGGGGGATCGACACCCTGGAAGGTGGCGCTGGCGATGACATCTACGCTGTTGATTCAGAGAAGGACGTCGTGGTTGAGGGTTCAGGCGCAGGCAACGACATTGTTTACAGTGCCAGTTGGAAATGGACCATGTCCATGAACATCGAAAAACTGGTGCTGATTGATGACATGGGTGGCACTGGCATTGGCAACAGTGCGGGCAACATGATCATTGGTGATGACAGCAACAACACCCTGGATGGCAAAGCAGGCGGTGACACCCTGATCGGTGGCGGTGGCAATGATATTTATTTTGTGGACAGCTCTTCAGATCAAGTCATTGAGTCAGTGGATGAGGGTAATGACACCATCAACAGCTCAGTGGCGGCTGCGACCATCCAAACCTTGGTGCATGTTGAAAACCTGACCTTACTCGGCACCTTGGCTTCCAGCGCCACTGGAAATCTTCAAAACAACACGATCACTGGCAATGCCAACAATAACGCGATGAGTGGCTTAGAAGGTAATGACAACCTGTTTGGTATGGCCGGTAAAGACAGCATGGATGGTGGACTTGGTAACGACACCTTGGATGGTGGCATGGGCAATGACACCTTGTTGGGTGGATTGGGTAATGACAGTCTGTCTGGTGGCATGGGTGTCAATTCACTCACCGGCGGAGTTGGTGTTGACACTTTCTTGATTGGTGAATCAGCAACAGATGCCATCAACGATCTGGGTGTGGGTGGCAACGACAACCTGAAGGTCTGCAAATTCGGTGCAGTCAACGCAACCCTGGGTGCAAACTGGACAGCGGGTTCAGACACTTACAACAATGGAATTGCCAACATCAGCACTGCTGGCTTTGGCATTGATTTGTCTGGTATCTACTCCGGCAGCAAAGGTTTCAACATCAATGTGACTGGATCTGCGACCAATCAGGCGATCAAGGGTTCCAACTTCAATGACATCATCACAGGGGGAGCTAACGCGGACAATATGATGGGATTTAACGGTTCCGATATCTTGGCTGGTGGACTTGGCAATGACACATTGACTGGCGGTCAAGGAAGTGATGCGTTTGTATTCAATACAGTGGCACATACTTCTAGCAACGTGGATACCATCTTGGACTTTGTGAAGGGTGAAGACAAGATACAACTCAGCAAAATAATTTTCACTGGGTTGACGAATTTCACCTCAGCCGATTTCGTCTCTGGAAATGCTAGCGTAGACACAGCAGACAGGATCATCTACAACGTCAGTGACGGGTCTTTGTGGTACGACGCTGATGGCTCTACAACTACTATAGGAGCAGTCAAAGTTGCTATTCTTGGTGGAAGTAGTAAGCCCACCTTGGATTTTTCCGACATTCAAATCATCGCCTGATCACCATGCTCGGGGTGTCCAACAGACACCCCGAGTCTTGTTTGCAACCTAGAAAAAAACCGTTGTGCGTCAGAATGCCTTAAAGCAATTATTCTTCAAAGAATTACAGCCACTGCTTGTTGATTTGTTTATTTTCACGGCACTGATCAACTTCTTGTTGCTGGTGCCCACCATTTACATGCTCCAGGTCTACGATCGGGTCATGACCAGTTACAGCATTGAAACACTGGTTGTGCTGAGCCTGCTCACCGTGGGTTTGTACATCCTGCAGGTGGTGTTGGAATTGATGCGCTCCAAAATGCTGATTCGGGTCAGCAATTCCATCGACTACAACAACTCAACCTACATCTTTTCATCCGCCATCGCCGGCCTCAAGCAGATGGGGCCTTCCTACAGCGTGGGTCAGGTGCTGAACGACTTCACCAGCTTGCGTCAATTTTTCACTGGGTCTGGCTTATTGATTTTTTTGGATGCACCTTGGGCCATCATTTTCTTTATCCTGATGTTTTTATTTCACCCGCTCATTGGCACATTGGGTGTCGTCGGTGGCGTACTTATTTTGTTGATGACCCTCTTGAATGAAAAGTTCACCAAAGAAAAATTCCAAGATGCCAACCAACAGGCCGCATTGGCCATGCAAGTGGCCAGTGCGCAATCACGAAATGTTGAAGTGATCGAAGCCATGGGCATGCTGCAAAGCATCGTGGCCAAATGGAAAGTCCATCAAAATGCCTTGATCAGATTGCAAACATCGGGCAGTGACACCCATGCCAGTTTGTCCATGGTCATCAAGTTCATTCGCCTCACCATGCAATCACTGGTCCTGGGTGTGGGCGCCTACTTGGCCATGAACAATGAAATTTCAGGTGGCATGTTGATTGGCGGCGCCTTGTTGATGGGCAAGGCTTTGAGCCCGATTGAACAATTGGTCGGCAATTGGAAAACATTCATTCAAGCCCGCTCTGCCTGGGCAAGGATCAACGAATTACTTGAAAAAATACCTGTCCCCGAGGCGAAGTTGAAGCTGCCCAAGCCCAAGGGTTACATCGATGTACGCCAGGTCGCCATCACACCGCCCCATTCAAAAACGGTGGTGGCCAGTCAACTCAATTTCAAACTGGAACCCGGGCACATCTTGGGCGTGCTGGGGCCCTCTGGCAGTGGCAAAAGTTCACTCTCCAAAGCCTTGGTGGGGGTTTGGCCTTGCCAAGACGGAAGCATCAGAATTGATGGCGCTGAAATAGACCAATATGACCGAGGTGAACTGGGCCACTCCATCGGTTATCTGCCCCAGGAAATCAATTTGTTCGATGGCACCATTGCGGAAAACATCGCACGCATGGCTCAACCAGATGATGCCCTGGTGATCGAAGCCGCCCAACGCGTGTCCATCCACGACATGATTCTGCAATTGCCTGAAGGCTATCAAACCAAGATAGGCATGGAGGGTATTCAACTGTCAGGCGGGCAAAAGCAGCGCTTGGCCTTGGCCAGAGCGATTTATGGCAACCCCAGCCTGATTGTTTTGGATGAGCCCAACAGCAATCTGGATGAGGCAGGCGACAGTGCCCTTGAAAAAGCGCTGATGTATTTGAAGTCAGTGGGCAGCACAGTGGTGGTGGTGACGCACCGAAAAGAAATTTTGTACCGCTGTGATTTCTTGTTGGTGCTGGCCAATGCCAAGCAAATCACGTTTGGCACCAACAGCGAAGTGGCCAACTTTTTACAAAAACTTCGAACCAATTCCTTGGCAGCATGAAACCACCACACGTCGACAAGGAAGTTCATGCTTCCCATGCCCAGGTTGAGAACGATTACCTTGATGGTGCCTTGGTGCGGAAAAAGGTGTATGTCGTTTTGTATGGCTTCATTGCATGCCTGGTCTTGTGGGCTGCCTTTGTGCCGTTTTCTGGTGGTGCGGTGATTCAAGGCATCGTCATTGCAGAATTGCACAACAAACCCGTTCAGCATTTGACGGGCGGCATTGTGGACAGCGTCTTGGTCAAGGATGGGGACCGCATCCAAAAGGGTCAACCCTTGTTGAAATTGAAAGCCACCTCCGTGGACTCGCAGTTGTTTTTCAACAGGCATCAATTGCTCTCCTACCAAATGGCGGAGGCACGTCTGGGGGTTGAAGCCTCGGATGCTGATCAGTTCAGCCTCAGCGCAGTGAGCGCCTTGAACAATGGCTCCAAAGAATTCAAGGACATCTTCAACAATGAATTGACTTTGTTCAATTCCAGAAAAAACATTTATGACAATGAATTGAAAGCGATTCAAGAAATTGTCAACAGCTACGCCCACCAAATCAATTCCCTGCAAGATTCCTTGAAATCGCACGAGCGACAACTGGGCATCGCCAAAAAAGAACATCAGTCCATGATGCAACTGCTCGATGCTGGTTACATCTCCCAATCCCGGTTGAATCAGTCGGAGCAAATGATTGCAGACATTGAAAGCAAAATAGCCGAAGACCGGGTCAACATCTCCAGAACACAAAGCAGTTTGGTTGATGCGCGTTTCAAGCTGGTCCAGCGCAAACAGGAAAGGGTTCGGGAGGCTCGCGCTCAATTGTTTGACATCAAACGTGAACTGGAAGTCTCTAAAGCCAAATTGACCATCTCCGTGGATGAATCTGAGCGTCTGGTCTTGCGCGCTCCATCCGATGGCATCGTGATGAGCTTATCCATCCGCACCAGTGATGCCGTCATTTCACCCGGACAAGTCGTCCTTGAAATTGCGCCCAAGCATGAAGAACTCATCATTGAGGGCAAACTGCCTCCCCATCAAATTGACGGTATTTATGTCGGCCTGGACACCCGCATCAGGTTCACCGCTTTGAACAAGTCCATGCCTGTGATCAATGGTCGTGTTTCCAATGTGTCTGCCGATCGCATCTCAGATCCGCGCAACAACGAATCGTTTTACATGGTGCAAGCCAAAATCGATCCACAAGAATTGAAATCCATCCCGGCAGGCAAGATCATTGCAGGCATGCCCGTAGAGTTGATCATCACAACAGACAAGCGAACTTTATTGAATTACTTGTCCAAACCCATCATGGGATTTTTCTACAAATCGTTGAACGAGAAGTGATGCAGCGTCAGCGGCTTGCGTGACGCGATGCTAGGCCAGCCTCAATCAGGTGGTCGAATGTTCACTTGCTCAGCATGCGCATCGCATCTTCCAGACCTTTGAGGGTGAGGGGGAACATGCGGTTGCTGACCATCTGCTGGATGATGCTGATGCTTTGGCGGTATTGCCACACGCCCAAGGGCTCGGGGTTGATCCAAGCGAACTTGGGGTAGGCGTGGGTCAGGCGTTGTAGCCATTCCGCACCTGGCTCCTCGTTGTTGTATTCCACGCTGCCGCCGGGCTGCAATATTTCATAAGGGCTCATGGTGGCGTCGCCCACAAAAATCAGCTTATGGTCCTTGTTGTACTTGCGGATCACGTCCCATGTGTCAAACTTTTCGGCGAAGCGGCGGCGGTTGTTTTTCCACAAAAAGTCGTACACGCAGTTGTGGAAATAGAAAAACTCCAGATGCTTGAACTCGCCCTTCACCGCTGAGAACAGCTCTTCCACCCGCGCCACATGCTCGTCCATGGTGCCGCCCACGTCCATCAACAGCAGCACCTTCACATTGTTGTGGCGCTCAGGTCGCATCTTGATGTCCAAATAGCCCGCATTGGCCGCGGTGCTGCGGATGGTGTTGTCCAAATCAA
>JACCDX011470240.1_pt1 | contig 147080 bp, 144 predicted proteins | sample 7449681 | NCBI WGS metagenome assembly JACCDX01 (sample SAMN15323450, study PRJNA562643) | freshwater metagenome | isolation source: river surface water | place: USA:Blue River Watershed | collected 2017-08-18
GCACGCTGTGGCTGGAGCTCAATGAGCGGGGGCAGATCTCTCAGTTGCACGTGCTGGGCGATGTGTTGACGCCAGCCATGGTGATGGGCATGAAGATGGTCCCCGCACCCCAAACACCCAAGGCGGCTGCTTGACAGGGAATTAAAGGTTTCAGCGTATGCAAGATAAATCACGCACGGGTCTGGAGGACGCCAAGCGCGCACTTCGAATCGTCAGTCCCGCCTACACGGCAACGGCCATTTTTTTCGTGGTGGTGGTACTGACGGTGTTGATCGGCTCCTTCATGGTTCGCGTGCCCGTGATTGTCAACGGCCAAGGCGTGTTGTTGGCCGATACCGAGGTGACCCATTTCGCCATCACCCCCGAGACCGATGGGCGCCTTGAAGAATTTTTCGTCAAAGTGGGCAGTACCGTTAAAAAGGGGCAGACGATTGCACGCGTCAGCATCCCCAGGCTGACCAATGACATCGAAACGGCGAACACGGCCTTGCGGGATCAACAACAAAAAGCCGCAAAACTGTCCGCCTTCCACAAGGAGAGCCAGCAACTTGCCCTGGCGTCGTTGCGCAATCAGCGCAATGAGTCACGCGAGAGAGAAATCGCACTCAAAGAACGCCTGCAGCGCCTGGAGCGCACGCACCAAGGGAACGAAGAGTTGATCAGACAAGGCTTCATGTCACCCCGAACCTCAGACCCCGTGGCCACTGAGCGTGAACAAGTGGAAGATCAATTGTTGGTCAACAGGCGTCAGTTGATGGATGCTGAAAACAATTACTCTGAATTGGTGCAACGACAGCGGCGGGAAGTGCTGGACCTGGAGTTGCAGATCAGCTCCACCCAGCGGCAACTGGAATCGTTGAAAGAACGGACTCAGATTGAGAACATCATCATCTCCCCCTATGACGGTGTGATTTCAGAACTGTTGGTAGACCCCTATCAACCGGTGTACCGTGATCGCCGCGTGGCCACCGTGACGCCCTCTAAAAGTGTGTCCACGGGCAAGAACCTCATCACACAGGCGGTAGTGTTCGTGCCCTCAACAGATGGGCGTAAGTTGGTGGTGGGCATGGACGCCCAAATGCTGCCTGTGATTTATGAAGAACAAGAGTTCGGACGAATCGAGGGTGTCATCACAGAGATCAGCAACGCGACGACGGATGAAGACGCCCTGCTTCGTGTCTTCAAAAATCAGAAACTGGTTCGCAAACTGTTTGAATCTGAAGCACCTTATCGGGTGACCGTGCAAATCAAACAAGATGCCCGCACCGACAGTGGCTTGTCCTGGACTTCCTCCAGAGGGCCCGCACACATTCTTGAACCCGGCTTGATCGTGTCGAGCTGGATGGTTTACAAAAGACCTCGCCTGATTCACCTGCTGGTGCCTGCAGTCAAGCGGCTGAGCGAGAGCGCATGGATCAACACGGTGGAGTTGTTCCAGGGTGATGCGGTGGTGAAACAACCGGGCGCGAAGTGATGTGGCTCACCGATGGGTTAAGCGGCCGGTTACGGCGCACTTTCGGGGCACGCAAAGTCCCCGAACTGTTGCAGTTTGAAGCCGCTGAATGCGGCACTTGCTGCATGGGTATGGTCCTGGCCTACTTCGGCCGCTGGGAGTCGATGGACCGACTGCGCGATATCTGCGGAGCGTCTCGCGACGGCATCTCTGCGGGTTCGTTGGCACGGGCGGCAAAGCAAGTCCATCTGAACGTCAAAGGCTTTGGCGTGTCGGCTGAGCAATTGGCTGATTTGCCCATGCCCCAGATCATTTTCTGGAACTTCAACCATTTCGTGGTCTTGGAAAGTATCCATGAGGGCATGGTGACCATCCAGGATCCTGCCGTGGGTCGCCGGCATTTGCGCTTCGAAGAACTGCAAGAGGGCTACTCCGGCGTCACGCTTTGTCTGGAGCCTGGAGAGGGATTTGAGGCCTCGGGCCAGCGACCCTCGGTGCTCAGAGAGGTGCGCAACGCGGCTCGCGGTGCAGAGGGCACCATTGGCATCATGGCGCTGGTGGGGTTTGGTGTGGCGGTCATGATGACGCTGATTCCCTCGCTGTCTTCCATATTCATCGATTACGTGCTGATCAAGAAAGGTGTCGATAGCTGGAAGATCTGGTTCATCGTCGGCATTGCAGCCTTTGGTTTGACGTTTGGTCCGGTGTTGTGGTTTCAACGCTCGGGGGTGCTCAAGCTGCAAACCTGGCTGGCCATGTCCTTGGCGACTCGCATCGTCAGGCAGTTATTCACCGTGAATCTGGAATATTTTTCCAGACGTTTCGGGGGGGAAATCGGTGGGCGCGTGATGCTGGCCGATGCCGTGGCGGGCACAGTCTCAGGGGCATTGGTGGGCATCATTTCTGCCAGCATGCAAGTTCTGGTGCTGGGGCTGGCCATGTTCAGTTACAGCCTGTATCTCACCAGCATTGCCTTCGTCTTGCTGTTCATCTATGCCTGGGTCAGCCGCTGGATCACCCAAACCACCACGGTCTTCAACCGTCGTTTGGCCATGGAACGTGGACGCTACGAATCCCAGGTCATCAACTCCTTCAGCCTCATCGAGCACAGCAGAGCCTCGGGGTCCTCGGACGCCATGGCGCAGCGGGTACTGGATCGATACGTCGCAGTCACCAATGCCGAACAGGCCAACGCCCCCTATGCAGCCTTGTTGTCCAGCCTGCCGGGGGCCATCACCGGCGTGCTGATGGCCCTGATCACCGGATTCTCGGCCTTGGAAGTCATTCAGGGCAACTTCACGATTGGCGTGTTTGTCGCTTACACGGCCATGGCATCCTTGTTGATCAATCCGTTCACGCAAATCGTGGGGGCACTGGCGCAAATCAACAATGCGGGAGGCAGCTTTGATCGGGTCAATGATTTGCTCCGCATCGAATCTCCCACGGTGGAGGTCACCCATCCGCAGTTTCCCGAGCAATTTGATCTGACGATCGACAAGCTGGAATTCGACTACGGCTCGACACCTGTGTTGCAAGGGGTCAGCGCTTCCATACAGGCGGGCAGCTTTGTGGGTATCGTGGGCTCGGTGGGCAGTGGAAAGTCCACCTTGCTGAGTTTGATCGCCCGCATGCAGACCCCTCGCTCAGGCACGATTCGGGTGGGCGGCGTCTTGCTCTCGGACATTGAGCCGGCTCGATTCAGTGAGGTCATCTGCTTTGTGCCCCAGAAGGATCACATGTTCGAGGGCTCCATCATGGACAACCTGACCTTGTGGGATCCGGACATCACCGAAGAGCAAGTGGTGGAGGCTTGCAAGATTTGCTGTATCCACGATGACATCATGCGACGACCCGGCGGCTACCGCAGTCGTTTGCGTGAAGGTGGCTCTGACCTCAGTGGTGGACAGCGACAGCGCCTATCCCTGGCTCGTGCGGTGGTCAGAAAACCCCACATCATGGTTCTGGACGAAGCCACATCAGCGCTCGACGGCGAAGCCGAGGCCAAGGTGCTCAGCAACCTCCGCGAAGCGGCTTCGACCGTGATTTTCGCCACCCATCGCATGGCCACCATTCGCATCGCAGAGCAAATCATTGTGGTGGATCGCGGCCACATCCGTGAAACTGGCTCGCATGACGAGCTGGCCAACGCCGGCGGCACTTACCAACGGCTCCTGGCAGCCACTCAGGGGGTCACGGTATGAGTGATCGTCAGACGCAATTGCCCAGCGTTGAAGAAACGCTGATTCAGTTGAATGACTTGATGAGTGCCGGCATTCGTGAGGCACCTGTCAAAAGCCCCTTGGGCCCCGTGCACTCGGCTTGCCAGATGGCCGTGAAGGTCTTGGGTTTGCCCACGCAACCTTCTCGAGCTGGCGTCAAATCGGACTCGTCGGTGGAAGAGATCGCCGCCTCGGTGGGCTTATCGGCTCGGGCGATCACCCTCACCGGAAACTGGTGGGAGGCCGATCACGGTCTGTTCATCGGAACGCTGCTGGAAGAAGAAAAGCAAGAGCCCAAAGCGTTGCCCGAACCGTCCGATTCTGACGACCCGCAAGAGGCTCTAGAGGACCCACAGGCCGCAGAAGAAAAAGGGCATACCGTGCTGGTCCGATCCTCCAAAGGATTGACACCCCTGGAATTTTGCATGGTGGGTCAAAGCGGCGAGTATCAACCTTTGACCGCAGAGATCGGGCAACGCATGAGCAACAGCGCGCATGCACTGTTCACCTTGCTGCCCGATACCCCACTGTCGTTTGGCGATATTTTCAAAAGGCCGCTGCGCCTGTATCGTTTTGAAGTCGCGGTGTATCTTTTGTTGACGGTGGTGATCGCCTTGCTGACTTATGCGGTCCCCGTGGCCAGTGGCATGGTGATCGACAAGGCTGTTCCATACCGAGACTACTTCATCCTGTTTGTCATCATCGGCGTGGTCGTTGTCAGCAACGTGATGATGCTGTTGCTTCGGTACATGTGCGAGCTCATCATCAATCGGGTGGATGGCGGAGCCAGCACCGACTTGCAAGCGGGCTTTCTGGACCGTGTGTTTCGTCTGCCCATGAAGTTTCTGTCTGGCTACAACAAAGCAGACTTGATGCGTCGCTTCACGTCGATGGAAAGCACACGCCGCTCTTTTTCACGCATGCTGGTGACCTCCACCATGAACGTCGTCACCGTGGTGGTTGGGCTGGTGACCTTGGCTTTTTATTACCCCATCGGAGCACTGGCGGTGGGATTGCTGGCGGCGCTCAGCCTGGCGGCCTCGGTCACGCTGGGTCGTTTAAGCATGAAGGCATATTCCGAAGGGGATGCCATGACAGCGAATGTCATGACCATCGTTTATGAGTTGATCGCCAATATGGTGCCCATTCGCATATTTGCCGCCGAGCGAAGAGCCTTTCTTCGCTGGCGTGACAACTTTGTGGAAATGCGGCGACGCTCCGTGCGCAGCACTCGATACTCGGACACCTTCTCTGCGCTGCAACAGTCGATGGGCTTGCTGACCTTGGGCGTGGTGTTCACCCTGGTCAGCTATTACACGGACAACCCTTCATCTGCCACCGTGGGGCATTATGTGGCTTTCGTGGGCTCGATTTCATTGGTGACAGGCAGTGTGTCGGGGCTGGCTTCTTCGATCCTCGGTTTTTTCAGCCTCCAGTCGTCCATGGGCATGTCGGGGCCCTTGCTCAAGGAGTTGCCCGAAACTCGCGTCGGGCGTCGTCGCTTGCAGGTTTCCTCTTGCGAATTCCAGTTGGAGAACGTCGAATTCAAATACAGCGAAGACAGCTCGCCTGTTTTTGAAAACTTCTCTTTGCACATTCAAGGCGGCGAATATTTGGGGATCGTTGGCGCTTCAGGTTGCGGCAAGTCCACCCTGCTGAAATTGTTGCTGGGCATTCACAAGCCTTCGGCGGGAACCATTTCTATCGATGGCGTGAACCTGGCCGATGTGGTCATGGACGAAGCCCGCAAGTCTTTTGGCGTGGTGTTGCAAGACTATCGCATGGTGCCCGGCTCGATCCTGGAGAACATCTCTGCGGGGCGTCATCTGGAGCTGGACGCGGTCATGGCAGCCCTGAAGACCGTAGGCCTGGATACGCTCATCAAATCGCTCCCCATGGGCATACACACCATGGTGGGCGAAGGCAACAGCATGTTCTCTGGTGGGCAAATGCAACTGATGGCACTTGCCCGCGCCTTGTCCGGCGAGCCCAAACTGCTGATCTTCGATGAAGCCACCAGTGCTTTGGACAACATGAGTGTGAAAAAAGTGAGCGATGCGATCGACTCGCTTTCCATGACCCGAATCGTGTTCACTCACCGTCTTGGGACACTCAAAAACTGCAACCGCATCATCGTCCTGGACCGAGGTGCGATCGTCCAAGAAGGCACCTACGCCGAATTGTCCGAGCAACCAGGCCCCTTCCACTCCATGCTGAACGGAAAGACCGACTAATCATGCGCTCATCACTCATCATTTTTGAATACCTCGACGACGACGATATTTCCTGGATCCACAAGGCTTGTCGAAAAAAACATTTGCGAGCCGGTGAGTGTTTGATCGAGTTGGGCACCCTGAACAAGTCCATCTACTTGCTGCTGGATGGCAAATGCAATGCCTTCGCTGCCGACGGTAAAAAACTGGGTGATCTGTTGATGGCTGGCGACATGATCGGCGAGGTCAGCTTTGTCGACGGACGTCGAACCACGGCCAGGGTCGTGGCACAAACCGATGTTGTGCTGGCCGTTCTCGACCACGATGTGCTGAGTGAGCATTTCGAGGACGAACCGGCTTTTGCTGCGCGGTTTTTCCAGGCCGTGGCCTCTGTCCTGGCTTATCGCTTGCGCAGCAATTTGCAAGTTCGCATCACTGGTGACCAAGACATCATGAACCCAGCCCAGGAGTTTTCCGGGGAAATCGACACCATCGACCTGGAGGGCACTGCACGCTCAGGCGCCCGGCTGGCCAATTTGCTCGATAGGCTGTTATGACATGTCGAGCGATCGAGGTGTATTCAGCCACGCCGACCAGCTGCTGGAGCGGGTGGCCGCGCTGGGATTTCGCCACCAAATAGAGCGCTCCCTCAAGCTGGGCAGCGGTGTTCTGAGCGACCAGCGGTTTGTGCTGATCTTCGATCGCCATGAAGTCGAGGTGAATGCGTTTGAGGGGTTTTGCCAACAACTGGGAATGCCCCCTGAATACTTGAATCGGTTCATGGCCGGTGCCCATGATGCGGACCGCCTCTATGCCGGGTTTGAAGCCTCCGCCAAGGGGGCCATGTACAAGGTCTACTACGAGCAATGGCAGCGCATGATGGCTGGACTGAAGAGGTCGCCCAACCCTCGTGGCTTGCAAGCCCTGGGGCTGGGCTTCAAATGGCTGGTGGATGATCCCGCGCAGAGCGTTGTGACCTGTTATCAATACCTGCCACAGCTGCGACTTGAGCAGGTGCTCACCAACATCCAAACGGTGTTCCAGTCCTACTCGGAAGATGTCACTTGTGCGTTGGCGCAAAGGATCGTACGTCTGGCCGCCGAGCGCTCACACGGCCAGTCCATGGTCTACATGACCGCCCATGAAGAAGGCAATCCAAGGCACTCTTTCGACGTCAATGTGCTGGGGTCGGATTTGACGATGCAAGACCTCAAGCCCATCCTCTTGGATGCCTGCCCATCGCTCAAACTGTCTGGCGAAGACCTCCATGCCGTGTTGAACTGGGCCGCAGGTGCAAGAGTCGCCCACGTGGCGGGTGGTTTGAGCCGCGAGGGTAAAGACTTCATGACCTTGTATTACCGGGGTCTTGCAGCGTGATTTAGAGATCCACTATGTGATCCATCGGAACAGCCTGCATAAAAGTTCAGTCCGTACAAATCAGTTGCGAAAGAAGGCCTTTTTGCAGCAGTTTTTCGCGAAGCACTTTTTTCATGCTCAAGGCGAGTATTCACAAAAGGCGATACAAAACCGCCTACAAAAGTTAGCCGAGAGGACGGAGCCCCAGCTTATTCATGATACGAAATCACCGGGTATTGCCCGATGCCCCTGAGAGCTGAATTCGATTAACTTGGTCGCCCATGTGAACCGCTCAGACATGAACCTCGAATCTGCCATCAATCTTGAAGACCTGCGCCTCATGGCAAAGCGAAAACTGCCTCGCATCGCCTTTGATTTCATTGAAGGCGGTGCGGACGATGAGGCCTGCCTGATACGTAACCGTCAGGCTTTTGAACAACACCGGTTGTTGCCCCGTTATCTGCGCGATGTCAGCCAGTGCGACGCATCCGTGACACTGTTTGGTCACCGCTATGACAGCCCCATCGGGATTTCTCCGACAGGGCTGGCTGGCCTGTTCCGTCCTGACGCGGATCTGATGCTGGCGGCCGCCGCGCGTGAAGCCAATGTGCCGTTTTTATTGTCAAGTGCCGCCAACGCGTCCCTGGAAGATGCCTTGCCAGTCGCCCCCGAACATGTGTGGTTTCAGATGTACTGCACCACCCAAGAAGACATCAATATCGATCTGGTCCGACGTGCTCAAGAGGCTCGCGCTCCGGTGTTGGTGGTGTCTGTCGATGTGCCGGTGAACTCCAACCGGGAGCGCAACAGGCGCAACGGGTTTTCGCGTCCCTTTCGAATGACACCTGGCGTGGTCCTGGAAGCCCTGGGTCACCCGGCATGGGTACTGCGCTACCTCCGAACGGGGGGAATCCCCATGATGCGCAATTGGAAACCTTATGCCCCTGAGGGTGCGAGCGCAGGTGAAGTCGCCGATTTGTATGGCACTCTGACGCCGGCACCCATGGTGAGTTGGGACCATTTGCGACGCATCCGTGACGCCTGGTCCGGACCTTTGGTGGTGAAAGGATTGCTCCATCCGGACGATGCACGAGAAGCCATTCAGTTGGGTGCCAATGGACTGATCGTGTCCAACCACGGAGGTCGACAACTGGATGCCGCCGCTTCCCCCTTGGAAGTGTTGCCCGTCATTCGACAGGCGGTTGGCCCTGAAGTCACCCTTATTCTTGACAGCGGTGTTCGACGCGGGTCTGATGTGGTCATTGCCCGTTGCCTGGGCGCCAATGCCACCACCTTTGGACGTCCAACCCTGTATGGGGTTGCCGCAGCGGGTCAAGCCGGCGCCGCTCACGCGTTGCGACTGATGCGTCATGAAATCAACAAGGTCCTCCAACAAATCGGTTGCGCCTCTTTTGAACAACTGAATTCAAGCTATTTATGGTCATCGCTTAACGCCTCGTCGTCTCGCCGCCCATGAACCCACTGTCACACCCAGGAGAACACATGTCTCGAATCGCCACCACCGCATTGCACCCCAGTGGTTTTGCTGTTGAAGTGCACGGCAGCGCCATGGAATACGCCCATGACCAACAGGCCATTGAAGAACTCAAGGCCATTTGGCGGAACTCGCCCGTCATGATTTTTCGGCGCCAATGCCTGGATGAGCCCGATTTGGTTCGCTTCACCGAGCAATTCGGCCATTGCGAAACCAGCGGACGCAAAGACATTCAGTCGCCCTACCACGAGCAAATCATTTACTTCAGCACGCTCAAATACCATGACGGACGTTTCGTGGGCGGCTTCGCTGGAGGCGAAGATGTGGACTGGCATTCGGACCAGACCTTCCAGGTCCGCCCAGCCACGGGCGCCATCTTGTATGGCACCGAAGTGCCCCGTGATGGCGGTGATATTTACTGGGCCAATCAATACGGCGCCTGGGATCTTCTGCCTGACGATGTCAAAAAGCTGATCGATGGTCGCACGGGCATTTATCGTTATGCCAAGCGCTACGCCATGCTCAACGCCACCGAGTTGCGGGACAAATCTAAGGCCAACGCCATGCTCAGCCTGCCCGACGCGCGTCATCCGGTGGTGCTCACCCACCCCCAGACGGGACGCAAATCCTTGTACGCGGATCAAACCACTTTGGTGGAAATTGAAGGTTTGACCCCGGAAGAAAATGCTCGGGTACTGCCCCTGTTGTTTGCCAGCGGTGGTGACCCCTCATTGGTGTATCGACACAAAGTGAATAACGGTGATCTGATGATGTGGGACAACGGCTGCTTGCTGCATCGCCGCGATGTGATGTCAATTGATCAGCCGCGCCTGATGAAACGCACCACCTTCCGCTTGTCGGCCGACGCCCATTGCGTCCCCCATGCTTGAGATGTCTGATGACAAACCCTACCGTTTACCTACGCGTCAATCGAGTCGACGCCAGCATTTGCGAACAAGCGCGCGAAGTCACCGTGGCTGATTTGCATGAAAGCACCGGCCATCTCGGCTACACCGGTCTCATGTCGGCACGCATGAAGCGTGTCACGCCAGGCGCCAAAATTGCCGGCCCGGCGGTGACGGCTTTGTGCCAACCGGGGGACAACCTCATGATGCACCGGGCCTTGCGTCTGGCCAACCCAGGCGACGTCTTGGTGGTGCAATGCCAAAGTGAAACATCGGCGGCACAGTGGGGTGATGTCGCCACCAGTTACGCCATGGCCAAAGGACTGGCGGGTGTGGTGGTTCAAGGCTGTGTGCGCGACACAGACACCGTGGCCGGATTGGGTTTCCCGGTGTGGTCAACGTATGTGTGGCCGGTCCACGCCGACAAGGGCAAGGGCGGTGGCGTGAACATTCCCATCTCGTGTGCCGATGTGCTGGTTCGCCCGGGTGATCTGGTGGTTGCAGATGGTGATGGCGTGATCGTCATACCCCGACAAGAGGCGGCGACCGTGGTGAAAGCGGCGCTGGTCAAAATGCAACGCGAAGCAGACATTGCGCAGGCTGTGAAGGCGGGAGCCGCCGTGTGGGATCTCAGCGGTGCAGCCCAGTCGTACGAAAAACTGGGTGTGGTTGAACACGACAAGGCTTTCGACGATTGAACGATGAGTTGGTCCATCCCCAAGAACTGACGCAGAAAGGAATGTGAAATGGCTCGGGTGTGCATCGTGGGTGCAGGTGCTGTGGGTGGCTATGTGGGCGCCCACATGACCCATGCAGGTGTCGATGTCACCCTCATCGATGCCTGGCCGGATCATGTGCAAGCGATGCGCAGTCAGGGTATTTCGGTTCAAGGCATGAAGGGTGCAGGCTCCGTCCAAACCGCGGTGCGTGCTCTGCATATCTGTGATGTGTCTCAATTGGTGCGTGAATCGCCCTTTGACATTGTGTTCATCGCCGTCAAGTCGTATGACACGCTCTGGGCCACTCAACTGATTGCCCCGTTTGCTGCACCCACCGGCTGCTTTGTGTCCTTGCAAAACGGCATCAATGAAGAGACGATCGCCAGCGTGGTGGGTTGGGGTCGGGTGCTGGGCTGCTCGGTCAGCGCCTTGGCAGCAGAGCTCACGGCACCAGGCGCCATTGTTCGCAACTCTCCGCTGGGCGACGAGAAAAAGTGGGGCTTGCGGATCGGTGAAGTGCATGGCCAGATCACACCTCGATCGGAAGCGATTGCTCGTCTGCTATCGCACAGCGACTCCTGCAAGGTCACGACCAATCTGTGGGGAGAGCGCTGGTCCAAGCTCACCATCAACGCGATGCGCAACGGCGTTTGCGCGCTCACCGGCATGACGGGACGTCAGCGTGACAACGACGATATCGCGCGGCACTTGTCCATCAGCCTGGGCAGCTCCTCCGTGCAAGTGGGACGCGCGTTGGGCTTGGCACTTGAACCCGTGGGCGGGCTGGATCTGGATGTGCTGGAACGATCACAACACGACACCGCTGCGCTGGACGAGATCACGCAGATGATCTTGGAGGTGGCCAACTCACGCAGTGATGCCCAACGCCCCTCCATGGGTCAAGACATCAGCAAAGGGCGTCGAACCGAAATCGATGCCATCAATGGGCTGGTGGCGCGCCGTGGATTGGAGCTGGGCATCGATGTGACCTACCATCAGCGCGTCCAGCAAGTCATTCAGCGCATCGAGCGAGGAGAAGTGGCCCCCAGTCCGCAACTGCTGCATGAGATCGTGCATTGAACGATCTGTGGTCGACGGGATGAATGGGGTGAGATCCGTCAAGAGCAAGCATCAAAGGGTGAGAGAACAACTGTGAGCAATATCTTTCGTGTCGGCAATGCGTCCGGTTTTTCCGGAGACCGGGTGGATGCCGCGGCCCCCGTGGTTGACACCCTGATTGAATGGGGTGGCCCCAGCGCTCTTTTTTTCGAAACCTTGGGGGAGCGCACAGTGGCGCTGGCTCAACTCGAGAAGCGCAAGAACCCGCAGCGGGGCTTCGAGCCCATGCTGGAGCGACTGCTTGAGCCCATTTTGGTGAAATGTCTGCAACATGGCATCACCATCATTGGCAATTTCGGCGCAGCCAATCCACCCGCTGCGGCGCGACTGATCGCCCAACTGGCCGCCCGGCTGGGGCATCCCGAGGCACGCATCGCCGTGGTGCACGGTGATGACGTTCAAGGCCTGGACCTCAAGGCCCAGCAGGTCTACGAAGCCGACGCGGGTTTGGACATGGGGGCGGGTGAACTCATCGCGGCCAACGCTTACCTCAACGCCCAGCCGATCGTGCAAGCCCTGAAGGCGGGGGCGCAAGTGGTGGTGACGGGGCGAACGGGAGATCCTTCCTTGACGCTCGCCCCCCTGATCCATCACTTCGACTGGACACTGGATGATTGGCAACGACTGGCGGTGGGAGCCACGGCGGGTCATTTGCTGGAATGCGGGGCTCAGATCACGGGCGGGTATTTTTACGACCCTGGCTACAAGGATGTGCCTGACCCTGCCAACATCGGATTCCCCATTGCCGAGGTGCATGAGGACGGTAGCCTGTTCATCACCAAAGCCCTGCGAACCGGCGGCATGGTGACGCCCGAAACCGTCAAGGAGCAACTGCTCTATGAAATTCACGATCCTTCCAACTACATCACGCCTGATGTGACCTTGGACTTCAGTCAAATCACCCTTGAACCTGCGGGTCCCGACCGTGTGCAAGTGCTGGGTATCCGGGGCAAACCCGCGCCAACCACGGTCAAAGTGACGGTTTGCTTTGATGGCGGTTGGCTGGGTGAAGGGGAAATTTCCTATGCGGGCCACAACTGTGTCGCCCGCGCCCGCAAAGCGGCCGAGGTGCTGCGACAGCGCGTGACCATGCGTCAATTGCCGGTGCACCTGCGCATTGATTTGATTGGCTTGGCGAGCGTGCACGATGGCGATGACGGCAAGTTGTGGCACGAGTCCACCGCCTCGCCTCAGGATGTGCGCGTTCGTTTAGCCGCTTCCTCCGCGCAACAAGATGATGCCGACCAGGCCGCACGGGAAGTGTTGGCGTTGTATTGCTGTGGGCCGGCTGGCGGGGGCGGTGTGCGATGGCGAACCACCCAGCGTATTCGCACCCAGTCTTACCTGATTGATCCGGGGTTGTTGATGGTGGGATATACCCTTCATGTCGCCAAGGAGTTGCTGGCATGACACATCCAAACCCTGTACCAACACAATGTGTCCCCCTGCATCGCGTGGCCCACGCACGGGCGGGTGACAAAGGCAACCGCCTGAATGTCTGTGTGATGCCTTACAACGCTGAAGCCTTTCAAGCGCTGTCGCAGCAACTCACGCCTGAACGCGTGCTGCAAGCCTACGCCCACCGGGGGGCCACTTCGGTGAAGCGCTATGACCTCCCGCTGCTCAACGCCTTCAACTTCGTCATTGACAATGTGCTGGAGGGAGGCGTCAACGGCAGCCTCAATCTGGATGGTCACGGCAAAAGCAATTCGTTCATCCTGCTCGGTCTGACGGTGGACGTCCAGCCCGCTTGGGTCAAAGTAAACCTGTAAATCTGTCACAACTGGAGACTTCAATGAACAACTCTCTTCGTCGCTACATGATCATGGGTGGCCTGCTCGGCGCGGCTGTCGGGCTGCATGGATGGGCGCACGCGCAAACCACTGCTTGGCCCAACAAGACCGTTCGCGTCATCGTGCCCGCACCTCCGGGCAGCGCCCCCGACGGGCAGGTGCGCCTCATTGCCAACAAACTGAGCGAACTCTGGCAACAGAATGTCGTGGTTGAAAACGTGGTGGGCGCTGCGGGCAACATCGGGGTTGACCGTGTTGCCAAAGCCCCTGCGGATGGCTACACCCTGCTGTACAACACGATTGGCCCGATCGCCGTCAACGTCACACTCATGGCGGGCAAGTTGCCTTATGACCCGCTGAAGGACCTGGCGCCCGTGAGCCTGGTGACTAAGACGCCTAACTTTCTGACGGTGCCAGCGTCTTCTCCCTTCAAGTCGTTGAGTGATGTGTTGGCCTTTGCCCGGGCCAATCCCCAAAAAATCCGATACGGCACCCCCGGGCCGGGGACCACCCAGCACCTGATGGGGGAGTCCCTCAACCTGGCGGAAAACATCAGCCTGATCAGTGTGCCTTACAAGTCGAGCGCACAAATGACCACGGATGGTTTGTCCGGACAGTTTGAATTGTTGTTTCACAATGCGCCTGTTTTGCTGCCCTTCATCCAGGCAGGCAACCTGCGAGCCTTGGCGATCACCAGCCGCGAGCGGGCGCCCCGCATGCCCAACGTGCCCACCATGATCGAAGCCGGCGTGAAGGATTTTGAAATCACCGCCTGGTTTGGTTTCATGGCGCCTGGCGGGACATCCAAAGCCATCGTGGACAAGGTGTCCAGGGACGTCAAGACGGTCTTGAAAAACCCGGATGTTCACAAGCAGATCACGGACAGCGTGGCCGAGGTGATTGGCAGCACGCCAGAGGAATACGACACCTTTATTCGCGCTGAAATCAAAAAGTGGGCCGAGGTGATTGTGAAGGCCAAGATCAAGGATGATTGAGTGACCTCATGATCTCCTCCTTTGTACGAAGCCAACGACACATCGTTGCCGCACTCGGCCTGACCTTGCCTTTGCTGTGCGCGGCTCAACACTGGCCCAACAAGCCCATCCATTTCATCGTGCCTTTCGCCCCTGGGGGGGCCAACGACTTGATGGGGCGTGCGGCGGCTGAGGGCGCCGGCAAAGTCTTGGGCCAAACGGTGGTAGTGGACAACCGGCCGGGGGCCGGAGGCTCGCTGGGCACCGCCATCGTGGCCAAGAGCGCGCCCGATGGATACACCTTCCTGATCAGTGCAGCCGGGGTGATCTCCAACAGCATGATCAAAAAGTCCCTGCCCTACAAAGACGATGATTTGGTTCCGGTTGCCCTGATCGCTTTGTCGCCCTCTGTCGTAGTGGTGCCGCAATCTTCGCGCTATCAAAACTTGAAAGATTTTGTAGAGGCCTCAAAGCAAGGCAAGGGCTTCAATTTCGCCACCGCCGGTTCGGGCAGCACACCCCACTTTGTGGCAGAAATCTTGAATGTGAAATATGGGGCACGCCTGCAACCCATTCCCTACAAGAGCGGGTCCGAGAGCACGACAGCGGTGATGGGCGGTCAAGTCGAAGGCACCTCAGAGGCTAGCATCATTGCTTTGCCTCACATCTTGCATGACGGCAAGTTCAAAGCGTTGGCCACCACCTGGACCCAGCGCATTTCCGCGTATCCTCAACTGAGCACCGCCACCGAGCAAGGTTTCCCTGATCTGAAAATTGCGCATTGGGCGGGTGTGCATGCCCCCAAGGGAACGCCTGAGGACGTGTTGGACGCCATGGCCGCCGCCGTGGACAAGGCCATGAAGGACCCGGCCATCACGCAACGCCTGAAGGCCTTGGGCATTGAGCCCATGGGGGGCACGCGCATGGACTTTCTCCGCTTCACCCAAGAGGAGCGCAAACGACTGGGCGAGATCGTGCGGGCGGCCCAAATGAAAGACAACTGAGCATGAGCACCAAACAACAGCTGCGCCAATTGGCGCATGCGCGCCGTGGCGTGTTGGTGCCCGGCGCCTTCAATGCACTGTCGGCACGGGTGGTGGCGGACATGGGTTTTGAGGCGCTGTATGTGACCGGTGCGGGCGTCACCAATATGTGGTTTGGCTTGCCGGATCAGGGTTTCATGGGCTTGACCGACATCGCCGAGCACACTGCCCGCATCCGTGATGCTGTCGAGTTGCCGCTGATTGTGGATGCCGACACCGGCTTTGGCAACGCACTCAACACGTACCACGCGGTGCGAACCCTGGAGCGAGCCGGGGCCGATTGCATTCAGCTTGAAGACCAACTGTCGCCCAAGCGTTGCGGGCATTTCAATGGCAAGGATGTGATCAGCACCGAGGAGATGCTCGGGAAGATCCATGCCGCGTGCGACGCCAGGCGCGACGCTGACCTGCTCATTCTGGCTCGCACCGACGCCGCAGCCATTCATGGATTTGAAGCAGCGGTGGAGCGCGCGCAGCGCTTTGCCGAAGCAGGTGCCGACATTTTGTTTGTCGAAGCGATCACCACCCCAGAAGAGGTCAAAGCCTTGCCCCAGCGGTTGCAGGCCCCGCAACTCATCAACATGGTGATCGGAGGCAAGACCCCCATCACCGACGCCGATGAACTGGGTCGCCTGGGTTACGGCCTGGTCTTGTACGCCAATGCGGCCCTGCAAGGCGCGGTGGCGGGCATGCAACGCGCGTTGGAACAATTGAAAACGACCAGACGCATGGACGAAGACCCCACCCGGGTGGTCAGCTTTGCCGAAAGACAGCGCCTGGTCAACAAACCGCAATGGGACGCGTTGGAACAACGCTACCGTTGATCACACTTATACTGAAACAAACATTTGCAAAGGGGTTCAAGATGGCCAGTCAAAAAAAATTGCCCGCCTTCGAGGCGGTGTCTTTTTACAGCGACGGACTGAAATTGGCGGGGCATTTCACCCCTGCACAAGGTTTGAAAAAAGGTGAGCGTCGGCCTTCGGTCATCTGTCTGCACGGTTACTCAGGTCGCAAAGACGTTTACATGCCCAGTTATGTGCGCGAATTGACCCAGGCCGGCTACAACACATTGGATTTCTTTCACCGTGGGTTTGGTGACAGCGAGGGCATTCGCCTGCGAAACAACCCATGGGAACAAGTCTCCGACACAATCAGCGCCTTGATTTACATGCAGCAACGTCCAGAGGTCGACACCCAACGCATCGCTTTGTATGGAACCAGTTTTGGCGGTACCGTGGCCATCCAGGCAGCGTCCCAGGACAAAGGGTTCAAATGCGTCATCTCCGTGGGCTCCCCCGCCAATGTCGGTCGCTCATTTCGCAGCAAGCGCACCTACGGCGAGTGGCTGGATTGGGAAGACCAACTGAAAGAGGACCGTATTCGCCGGGTGATGACGGGTCAATCCAAGCGAGTCACCTACGGCGAGTTGGTGCCCTCGGGACGGGCCGAGCGTGACTCGATAGACACCATGTACAAAACCTCGGAGGGATACCCAGAGGGCTATCCGATGGAAAGCTACGACTTGGGTACCGTGTTTGTGCCCGAGGACAATGTCCACAAGATTTCACCCCGGGCCTGTTTGTTCATTCACGCCGAGAGGGATACCATGGTGCCGCTCTCCGAGGCCGAAAGTTTTTACGCCAAGGCCCAGGAGCCCAAACAACTGGTGGTGTTGCCCAACGCCAATCACGTGGATGTCTATGAACCGCGCAACCCCAAGACCTTTAAAGTGGTGATTGGGCACATGAAGCGTTTTCTCAAAGAAAACCTGTGATCTGAGCGCGGCGCTCAGTCCAGCTTGAAGTTCATCGACTTGGTGATGGGCGCCAGTCGCTCTATGTCTTGCCTGACGAACTGCAAGGCCTGAGCGCCGGTGATGCCGGGGGTGGCCTGAATCGACAAAGGAGCGATCTTTTCCAGCAGTGACGGATCGGCCAATGCCTTGTCGTTGGCTGCTGCCAATTTCTGAATCATCGCTTCCGGCAGCCCCGCCGGGGCCAGTATTTCATACCAGGCCATGATCTGAAAATCGCTCAAACCCAAGGCCTCGTTGACGGTGGGCACATCGGGAGCAATCGAAAAACGCTTGTTCGCAGCGACACCCAGGATCCGTACCTTGCCTGACTTGTGGTGATTGATCACCGTGCTGAGCGTATCGGCCGTCATGCTGATCTCGCCAGCCATCAAAGCGGGCAAGGATGCCCCGCTGCCTTTGTAGGGGATGTGCAGAACCGGCAGTTGACCCAGCGTGGCCTTCAGGCGCTCGCCCGCGTAATGCAAGAAAGTTCCTTCCCCAGACGATCCGTACGAGTACTTGGTCGGGTTGGCGCGTACCAGGTCCACATATTCTTTGAACGTCGCCGGCATTGACGGGTTGAATGCAAAGGCAATGGGTGCCTCTCCAATCACGGCGATGTGGGTAAAGTCTTTGATGGCGTCGTACTGCGGTTTGCTGGCGAGCAGGTTGTACAAACCGTGGGTCGACACCGTGCCGAAGAGCAAGGTGTACCCATCCGGCGTGCTGCGTTTGACCTCGGCAGAGCCGATGGCACCAGCAGCCCCACCCTTGTTTTCCGAGACCACCGGCACGCCCAGGACATTGGAGAGCGATTGCGCATACAAACGGGCGTAAATGTCTGTGGGTCCACCCGGCGGAAAGGGAATGATCAACTTGATGGGTCTGTTCGGGTAGTTGGCCTGGGCAAACGCCAGCACCGACGTGATGGCCAGAAGGGTGGCTGCGATGGATTTCCAAATCCAGCGCGAGAAAACAAGATGACAAGCGCTCATGGTGGCCCCTAGAAAAACCAGTGAATGATCTTAACCCCGAGTCCGCTTGGACTGGTCACCAAAGTGGACTTGTCGCCAACGCTGCCTTGTTTCTGGCCTCGGATGAGGCCCGATACATTTCAGGTGTGCTGTTGCCGGTGGATGGTGGCTTGATCCAAAAACGCGGCTGACACCGCCTGGCCAACCGCTTTACTCCAACTTCAGATCCAAGCGCTTGATGATGTCCTCCCAGCGCTTGAGTTCGGCGACCACCAGTTGGTCCGCCTGAGCCGTTGAGTTTTTCATCGGCTCCAGCCCGAGTTTGTCCAGCGCGGCACGGGTCTCGGGGTCGTCCAGGGCCTGCTGCAAGAGCGCGTTGAGTCGAGCCATCACAGGTGCGGGGGTTTTGCTGGGGGCTGCCAGGATGTAGGTCGACTCGAACACATAGCCAGGCACACCCGCCTCGGCCGTGGTGGGCAAGTGCTCCCATCCCTTCATGCGCTTTTCACCGGTGGTGGCCAACGCCACGATGCGGTTGTCTTTGATGAGGGGCAATGCCAGGGTTGGGCTGGCAAACGCCACTGGGACGCGACCACTCACCAGGTCGGGCACGCTGTCAGAAACGCCCTTGTAGGCAATATGCTCCATTTGCACGCCTGCCAGCGACTTGAAGAGTTCTGCACCCAGATGTGGGTTGCTGGCAGGACCCGCCGATGAAAAGGCCAGTTTGCCGTCGTCGGACTTGGCCCGCGCGATCAACTCCCGCACCGTCTTGACTTGCAGCGATGGCGAAACCACCAGAAAGTTTGAACTGCTGCTGAAGATCCCCACCGCAGACACATCGGACAGCGCGTACCCGGCCGAGCGCGGGCGCAGCAAGGGCCCCAAGGTATGGGCGAGCGTGCCGTTGACCACCAGGGTGTAGCCATCCGGTGCAGCGCGCGCGACCATGGCGGTTCCGATCGTGCCACCCGCACCGCCACGGTTCTCGATCGTGAAGGTCTGGCCGCTCGCGTGGCTCATGTACTTGGCTATCGCGCGCGCCATCATGTCGGTGGGACCTCCCGCCGAGTAAGGCACCACCACCCGCACCGGCTTGCTGGGAAACTCTTGGCCGGTTGCCATGAACGGAGCCACCAGCGCCAGCAACCCGACACCGATCGCTGCGACAAAACGGGGCGATCGCAAGCTGCGTATCGAAATCATCCAACCAGTGTTCATTTGATTTTCCAAGGGGCTTCAGTTGTCTCGTAGGAATATCACCGAATAGGCTGACTTTGGCCATGAAATGCTTTTCCCGCTCTAGGGTTTACGCTAGATCGCTGTCTTTGGCGGGACAAAGGCAGGCTGTCACCTGGACATCTGACTCAGGTGAATCACGGGTGCGCACTGCGGGAAATGTTCACACAATGCAACTTTTGTTCAAGAACACGGTCCTTCCCATGCGTTTCTTCCATCGCCTGCTGTGCGGGCTCGCTGTCTTTGTGTCATCCAGCCTGTGGGCCCAGGGCGCCTTCCCCACTAAGCCTGTCACGCTGATCGTGCCTTTTCCTGCCGGCGGTATCGCCGACTTGTCTGCCCGGGCATTGAAGGTCTCGCTGGAAAAAGCCTTGGGCCAACCCGTCTTGATTCAAAACCGTGCAGGGGCTTCCGGGGCCATTGGCGCGGCGGCTGTGGCCAGCGCAGCGCCGGATGGCTACACCTGGATGTACACCTTGTCCAGCATCGCCAGTGTGCCCGAGCAAGCGGTGCTCAACGGTCAAAAGCCGCCCTTCCAACTGGACCAGTTTGTGCCGGTGGCGCGCGTCACGGTGGATGTGGTGGCGCTGGTGGTGCGAGCCGACAGCCCTTATAAAACCTATCAGGACTTTGCTGCCGCCTTGCGCGCCAAGCCCAAGGCCATGACGTACTCGTCCAGCGGCAATTACGGCATCAGCCATTTCCCGGCAGAAATGTTGCTGGCGGCGACGCAGACCGAAGCGCGTCACATCCCTTATGCCGGTGGCGCCCCGATGCTGACCGCGTTGATGGGAGGGCAGGTGGACTTCAATGTACCGGTGCGCACGCTGGCCCTGCCGCATGTGCAAAGCGGTCGTCTGCGCTATCTGGCCATGTATGGTTCCAAACGCTGGGCCCAGGCGCCAGACGTGCCGACCTTGGCCGAATTGGGTGTCCCGATCGAATTCGTCCCCTGGACCGGCGTGTTCGCGCCCGCAGGCACGCCCCCCGAGGCACTGGAGGTGATGCGAAAAGCGTTGCGCGCGGCTTCACAAGATGCTCAATTCATGGAGTCGGTCAGCAAGAGTTCTGCGGGTGAGATTGCCTACCTCGATGGCCCGGAGCTGGACGCCTTCTGGAAAGTCGATCTGGCCCGCACATCCACCACCATTCAGCGCATTGGACGCGTGCAATGAATACCATCGTCCCCCGAGGCTTCGTGGTTGACCGCAATGATGGACGCGCGGTCCTGCCCGGCAATTTGCACATCAACCGCCGCTTGTCCCAATGGCTGGATTTTTCCCGCCCCGGCCAAGTGCGGGTCTTCACCGGCAAGGTCGAGCTGGGTCAGGGCATCTTGACCGCTTTGTCCATCATCGCGGCCGATGAACTGGACGTGGCGCTGGAGCAGATTTCCATGGTCAGTGCCAGTACCCTCGAGGGACCTGACGAGGGCATGACCAGCAGCAGCATTTCCGTGCAGGATTCGGGCTCGGCCATTCGACATGCCTGCGCAGAGGTGCGCTTTCTGGCCCTGCAGCGTGCGACACAATCGTCTTCTGTGAAGCCTGACAGCGTGCGTGTTGAACAGGGGCGATTCATCGGTGCTGACGGTGCAGAGCTGGGCGACTATTGGCAATGCTTGCAAGACGTCAGCCTGGAGCGGGAGTATGAAGGTCTGTCAAAACCCAAGCCGACCGAGGCCTTGAAGTTGCACGGCCGCGGCCTCGTGCGGCGCATCGATTTGCCTGACAAGATTTTGGGTCACCCAAGATTCATCCACGACCTGCGCCTGCCACGCATGCGCCACGGTCGGGTGCTGCGCGTGCCTTCCGCCCAGGCCCAATGGGTGGATGCCGAGCACCCGGTGCCCGCCGACTTGCTGGCGCAATGGGCGGTGACGTCGGTGCAATGTGTCATCGATGGCCGCTTCGTGGGCGTCATTGCCGACACCGAACTCGCCGCCGATGCCGCCTTGGAGCAGCTGCGTGCAGCGGTGCGCTGGGAGGTGCCCGCCTCTTTGCCCGACATGCACCACCTGGCCGACTTTCTGCGCCATGCCCCCAACGAGGTCACTTACCCGATCCAGCAAGGCGAGGTGTTGCATGCGCAGGACGGTGTTCACCTGGCGTGTGACTACCTCAAGCCCTACCTGGCGCATGCCTCCATCGGGCTGAGCTGTGCATTGGCCCAGTGGGATGGGAAGACCTTGCAGGTCTGGACCCACAGCCAAGGCATTCAGAACCTGCGCGATGACTTGATCAAGGTTCTGGGGCTGGACAAAGCATCCATCGTGATGCGCCACGTGGAAGGGTCGGGGTGCTATGGCCACAACGGCGCAGACGATGTGGCGTTCGATGCCGTCATGCTCGCCATGGCTGCGGCGGGAGACCCGGTGCGGGTGGTGTGGTCACGTGCGGACGAACTGTCGCAAGCCCCGCTGGGCAGTGCCCACCTGGTGTCGCTGCGCGCACGCCTGAGCGAGCAGGGACACATCACGCACTGGCACCATGAGTTGTGGGCCAATGGCTACAGCTCGCGACCCGGCCGCGCGGTGTTGCCCACCTTGTTGGGGGCCTCACAGCGCGCGCAAGGGCAACCCATTCCGCTGTCCATCAACCCGCCACTGGCGGCGGGAGGTGGATCGGACCGCAATGCCGTGCCGGGCTACAGCTTTGACAACACCCACGTGGTCAACCACCGACTCATGGTGATGCCGATACGCACCTCGGCCATGCGAGCGCTGGGCGCATTCGCCAACGTGTTTGCGATCGAGTCCTTCATGGACGAGCTGGCCCACTCCATCGGACAGGACCCGCTGCAGTTCCGACTGCGCCATCTGAAGGACCCTCGAAGCCTGGCGGTCATTCATGCCGTGGTCGACCGCAGCAGCTGGTGGCACCAGCCACGCGAGGAAGGCGTGGGGCATGGCATGGCCTGGGCCCGCTACAAAAACACCTCGGCCTGGTGCGCCGTGCTGGCGCGTGTGCACGCGGGCGAAACCTTGCGGGTGCTGCAGCTGGATGTGGCGGTAGATGTTGGTCGCGTGGTCGATCTGGATGGCGTCCTGAACCAGACAGAAGGTGGCGCTTTGCAAGGCATGAGCTGGGCCTTGAAAGAGGCGGTGCAATTTGATCGTCACCACATCACCACACAAAGCTGGGCCGACTACCCCGTGCTGCGTTTTTCTGAAGTGCCTGAGCTGAAGATTCACGTCCTGGACCAACCAGATCAGCCCTCCCTGGGCGCGGGCGAATCCGTGCAGGGCCCCGTCGCAGCGGCGTTGGGCAACGCCTTGTTCAATGCCCTGGGGGTTCGTGTGCGAGAGCTACCGCTGTCGCAAGAACACATCCTGCAAGCGCTGCACGAACAAACCTGACCATGACGTCACCCACACCGAACACTGTCAACACCATGATCCGCATCAACGCACACCCGGTCCACAGCGAACTGCCCGACAAGACGCCCTTGCTGAACCTGCTGCGCAACGAATTGGGGCTGTCAGGCCCGAAACTGGGCTGTGGCGAAGGCGAGTGCGGGGCCTGCATGGTGCTGGTCAATGGACAACCACAAACCTCTTGCAACCTGCCCCTGTGGGCCGTGCAAGACCATGACGTCACCACGCTTGAAGGCTTGGGCGAAAACGGCCAACCCCATGCCTTGCAGCAGGCCTTCATCGAGGAAAACGCCGGGCAATGCGGCTATTGCCTGAGCGGCATTCTGGTCAGTGCCAGCGCCTTGTTGCGGAACAACCCGCAACCAACCCGCGCCGAGATTGGCCTGGCGCTGGACAAGCATTTGTGTCGATGCGGTGCGCACGATCGCATCATCCGGGCCGTGCAGCGGGCAGCGAAAAACGCCTTCAATAAGGAATAGCCCGGCCAGACCCACCATCCACCGCGATGGCCTGGCCGGTGATGGCGCCCGCCACTTCGCTGGACAAAAAAACCGCCAACTGGGCAATGTCCTGGGGCTGAATGAAGCGCCTGATCGGAATTTCCTTCAAACGCAAGGCGGTGACTTGCTCGAGGCTCAAGCCTTCCAGGGCAGCCCATTTTTCCAAGGCCGACTCCAGCCGGGGGGTCCAGGTATAGCCCGGATGAATCGCGTTGACGGTCACCCCAAAAGCACCGACTTGCTCGGCCAAGTGTTTGGTGAAATTGGTCACGCCTGCATTGACCACGCCATTGGTCATCCGATAAGCACTGACATCTCGGGCGGTGATGCCCACGATGTTGACGATGCGCCCCCATGCATGGGCTTTCATGAGGGGCAGCACAGCTCTGGCGCAGCGGATATAGCCCATGAGCTTGACGTCAATGTGGTGTTTCCATTCTTCGTCAGACAAGGCATCAAAGGTGTTCTGCGAAGAGCTGACCGCATTGTTGATGAGGATGTCGATGCGCCCGAAATGCGCACGTGCCGCCTCGATCAATGCCTCGATGTCTTGCGGTACCGACACATCGGCCACCACACTCAGAACCTCTATCCCCTGGGACTCGAGCTCGGCACGGGCTTCGTTCAAGGCGGGTGCGTGGCGTGCGCAAATCACCAGCCGTGCACCCGCCTGACCGAGATGACGGGCCATGGCCAGTCCAATACCCTTGCTGCCACCGGTGATCAGGGCCACGCGGTTTTGAAGTTGTAAATTCATGCGGTCCCCGCGTGGAGTTGCGCTTGTCGAACAGAAAGCCGCTCAACGGCAGACATGTCGAGCGCAGGCCAATACCCCTGCGGCAACACAATGCAACCGTCTTCAAAACCCAGGGGCTGTTGGAACAGGCGATCCAGGGGTTTGAAGAAACCATTGAACTCGCCTGCATTGTCAATGGTGGCGTGGGCCACACAGGCTTCCATCCAGCAGCCGATTTCGGACGCCACGCCATTGCCCAGAACCCTTTTCATGCCATGTTGGGTGATGCTTTGCAGATCGTCCAGCAGAGAACTCAAGCCCCCCGACTTCACCAATTTGAGCTTGATGTATTGGGCGGCTTGCAACTGGCCGGCTTTGGCAATGTCGCGCGATTCAAAGATGGATTCATCCAGCATCATGGGCACCCGGCTGGCGCGGGCGACTTGCACTGCGGCGTCCCAGTCGGTGTCACGACAGGGCTGCTCGAACAGCTCGATCGACTGGGGCGACATGCGATTAACGAACTCCAAAGCCTGTGGCAGCGAGTAGCCTTGATTGCCATCCAGTCGGATAGCCGCACGGTCGTTGACCTGCGACTGAATCCAGCTCAGCCGTTCCAAATCGCTTGCAACCTCAAACCCGACTTTCACCTTCAAGGTCTTGAACCCAGACGCCAAGAGCCGCTCCACTTCCGCGTTCAGCAGGCTGTGTTTTTTGGCATTGACCGGCGCCAGCATGGGTACCCGAATCGTGTCGGTGTGCGCGCTGAGAATGGGATGAGACAGCGCCATTTCAACAGCCGAGACCATGGCCGCCACGGCATGCGAGTGCGACCCACGGTGCTCCATCCAACGGGCCATGGCTTCGTGACATTCCAAGCCGATGGATGCTTGGGCCTGGTTCAGGCAGAAGTCCCAGCCGCCTTGTCGAGTTTCATGGGTGTAGCCTTCGACAATGGCCGCTTCTCCGAAACCGATCGCCCCGTCATCGGTGGTCACGACGACCAGCATGGTTTCCAAGGCGGTCAAGGTGGCGATGGCGTTTGGGTAAGGCTCCTTGAAGGGCATGCGCAAGTCATGCAACAGGACGCTTTCAATCTTGGGCACTGGTGACCTCGTTCTCTAAGACGACGGCAGGCTTGTTCAAAAGGAACACGCCCACTGGAAGAACTCTCAAGGAATCATCTTGAGTTGTTTCAGCAGTTGGGTGTCGTTGCGGGCCTGTTCAGCCAGCATCTCGGCCATCGCTGCTCGGCTGATCGTGCCCTCGATCGTGCCCGACTCTTTCAGGTATTTTTGAAACCGCGCCGACGCGACACCGGCCTTGACCATGGCGTAGTTGCGTTCTATCAAGGCGTCTGGCGTCCCCTTCTTGATGAAAAATCCACGCCAGTGGTACTTGACGATATCGATGCCCAGCTCTTTGAAGGTGGGCACATCGGGCAATTCGGCCAAGCGCGCCTCGCCCGTCTGGGCCAGGATTTTGGTGCGTGGTGTGAAGGTGCCGGCCACACTGACATTGCTGACAGCGCCTTCGATTTGATCACCAATCACAGCCGCAATCGCTTTGCCCCCGCTGTCATACGGAATCCAGCTGAAATCGCCGCCCACCCGGCGACTCAACTGCATCATCACCAACTGGAATGGACCGCCAATGGCATAGCCGCCGATGCGCACGTGATCCTTCTTGACACGCATGTCTTCTGCAAAGGCCGCGAAGTCCTTGTACCGCTGCGGCAGCGCATACAGGGCGAATGGGTCCAACTGCACCCTGTAGAGCGGCTCAAAATCGGTCCATTCATGCAAATGCCCCGGCAACTGCAAGATGGAAGTGATGCCCGTGCCTTCGGCCAGCAAGGTATTGCCATCGGCCGGGGATTGCTTCAGGACAGACATCGCCAACTGCCCTGAGGCACCCGGCTTGGGATCAACGATCACAGTGCGTCCCGAGACCTTGCTCATTTCATCGGCGAGGATGCGCAACATCACGTCCTGCGGAGCCCCCGGATTGGAGCCGTGCACAATGCGCACGATCGGCTGCTGCTGTGCCCAGGCGGAACCCGCCAAACCCGCCAGCAAACCCATGGCCAAGAGATGACGTCGTGCGCGATGAACCATGGATGTGTCTCCGGATTGTTGATTGGACTGAGATGATGCAGCGGCCTGCGTGCCGATGTTCAGCGAGAAGCGATTTGGGTGCGCAACATGAGTCTGCGTGAATGGGGGTCAAACGCATCACGCTTGTGCAAGGTGCATCGGTTGTCCCACATGACCACGTCCCCCACCGACCAAACCTGTGTCCAGGTGAAACGAGGCTGCGTGGCATGCGCCCAGAGCTCATCCAGCAAAGCCTCACTGTCCTGAAGGCTGAGGCCCTTGACGTACGCATTGCGACGGCGCCCCAGCATCAAGGCTTTTTTCCCGTTACCGGGATGCGTGATCACCAGAGGATGAACCGCACCCACAGTTTGGGTGGGGTCGGTGTTGTCGGTGTAACCCAGGCGCAATTCACCTGCGCTGTTGCGGCTGGCGTCGTGAACGCAGCTGAGGTGCTGGATGCGCTGCTTGAGGTCCTCGGGCAAGGTGTCATAAGCCATGAACATGTTGGCAAAGTGCGTGTCTCCACCCGTTGACGGAACCTCTTTGCTGAACAAGCAAGCACCCATGGGGGGGAACTCGTTGTAGGTCATGTCTGCATGCCACACGGCCTCGCCATCCCCCAAGGCCCCCAGGGGCACGCCGCCCACCTTGACGTTGGAAATCACCGCGATTTCTTGTGGCAGCTCATCATGCTCTTTGCTCATGCCATGGCTGACGGTGGGGCGCTTGTCCAGCGGACCAAAATGTCTGGAGAATGCAATTTGCTGTTCAACCGTGACATGCGCCTGGCCCCGGATGCGAAGCACCAGATGCTGTTGCCATGCTTGCCGGATCGAGTCCAGCTGTTGCGCACCCAGGGGCTTGGCCAGGTCAAGGCCAACGATGTCTGCCCCCAAGGCTTTGCCCGATGGAATGACCTGTAGGGTGTCGGTGGTTTCGGCGACTTGCATCTCGATGTCCTGGATATTGGGTTCAAATCAAGTGTAGGTTGTTCACGTTTGTGATGTCAATTTTTTGATATCGTCACGACACACAGGAGACACGCCATGAATCGACGCGAATGGATTTGGAACAGCACAGCTCAGATAGCGGCAGGCTTAGGCATGGGCTGGGGCAGTAGCGCCACCTGGGCCCAATCGACATACCCCAACAAGCCCATCAAGCTGATCATCCCGCTGGCGGCCGGCAGCGCCGTGGACAATGCGGCACGCATCGTGATGCAGAAGGTCGCTCTCAACACAGGCGGTGCGGTGGCCATCGAAAACTTGGCGGGTGCATCGGGCATGATTGGGGCTGACCGTGTCGCCAAGTCCGCCCCGGATGGCTACACCCTGGGTGGTTTCAACGACAGCATCATGACCATGCTGCCCAACTTGAACGCCAAGTTGCCCTGGGACATCCTTCGCGATTTCACCCCCATTTCTCTGGTGGCCACCGTCGAGTGGGGGCTGGTCGTGCCGATCGACTCGCCCATTTCGACGGTGGCCGACTTCATCGCCAGCGCCCGCCCCGTGCCGGGTCGGGTGACCTACGGGTCGGGGGGCAATGGCAGTCCACAACACATCGCCATGGCCTTGTTCGCCAACCAGGCCGGTGTGCAGTTCACACACGTCCCCTACAAAGGTGCCACGCAAGCTGCTGTGGCTGTGGCTGGACATGAAGTGCAGGCGGCATTTCAGGGCATCGCCACGGTTCACTCGCTGGTGAAAGCCAACAAGCTCAAACTCATTGCGGTGTGCACCCCCAAGCGTCTGGCGCAATTCCCCGATGTGCCCACGGTTTCAGAGTCGGGCTTGAGCAGCTATGAATTCAATTCGTGGTTCGCCCTCATGGCACCTGCGGGTACGCCCAAGCCCATCGTGCAGCGCTTGCACCAGGAGGTCAGCAAAGCCCTGGGTGACAGCAAAGTGCAGGAGCAATTGATGGCTCAAGGGCTCACCCCCCGTGGCTCTGGCCCCGAGGAGTTGGCCTCCACGTTGGGGCAGCAACTGGCGCGATATGAAGCGCTGTTTCGGCAAGCGGGCATACGCGCCGACTGAACCGCCTGGGCAGACTTGTCATAATCACGCTATGCAAACCCTGCGCAACTGCACGCTCATCACCCGCCTGGTGCTGGTTTGGTTTGCGCTGTTCATCGGTTCTGCCATGGCCTCCACGGTCATGAAGCCCAGCAGCTTGCAAATGGTTTGCTCGGGCGCGGGTAGCATGACCTTGGTGGACGTGAACGATCAGGAGGGAGACACCCGGATTTTCCCCAGCCTGGATTGCCCGTTGTGCACGTCGGTGTCAGCACCTCCGCCGCCATTGGCTGTGGCGTTCGATCCACCCTCTCCCCTCCGGCATGCACTGCGGCCCATCGCTGCCGCCCACATCGCCTACATCACCGCTGCGCCGCTGCCGTCGCGGGGCCCACCCACTTCCTTCCTCTGATCCACCAGGTCGTCATTCTCTGACCCTGGTGTTTGGCGACGTCTGTCTGCTGACAGGTCGTTGCTGCCTTGCACGTTCAAGAGACACAGGACAGGAAGTGATAAATCGATTGAAATCAAGCCGCGCAGCAGCGCTCGTGCTGCTCCATGCCGCGGTGTTGGCACAAACCCCCTTGGAAGCCCCCCCGAGTTCGGTGCTGGAGGTGATCACGGTCACCGCCACCAAAGAAAAGAGCACATTGCAAGAAACACCGGCCTCGCTCGGCGTGATCCGTGAGGACGCCCTGCGCTTTGCCAGCCCCTCCCACCCGCAGCAGTTGCTGAGCCAGATTCCCGGGGTGGCCGTGGGGGTGACCCAGGGCGAGGGGCACACCATGGCCATTCGCCAGCCGTTTTCCACCAGCCCGGTGTACTTGTATCTGGAAGACGGCATTCCCACGCGCGCAACAGGCTTCTTCAACCACAATGCGCTTTACGAGATCAACCTGCCCCAGGCGAACTCTGTGGAAGTCATCCGCGGCCCCGGCTCTGCGCTGTACGGCTCGGATGCCATTGCGGGAACCATTCACGTCATCACCCGGGCCCCTGACCGGGCAAATGGTGTGGCCACCTCCTTTGAATTAGGCAGCTTTGGCTGGAGGCGTGTGTTGGCCGACGGCACCTTCGGGGCTCATGAAGATGGCGGACTGCGCATCAGCATCAACCGCTCTCACAGCGATGGCTGGCGAGACGCCACGGGTTACGATCGCACCAGTGCCAATTTGCGCTGGGACAAGGCGCTGGACACCCACACGTTCATCAAGACGATACTGGGTTACACACAGATCGATCAGCAAACAGGCGCGAATTCCCCGCTGCCCCGAGCCGATTACGACAACCATCCGACACAGAACCATTTTTCGGTGGCATATCGAAAAGTGAACGCGTTGCGCCTGTCCAGCGAAATCACCCATGACAGAGGGGACGATGTGTGGACCTGGACGCCCTACCTGCGCTCGAACCAGATGGACTTGAATGGCTCCTATAACTTCAGTTCCGATCCACGCCTTGAAAAAACCGACGTCACCTCTTGGGGATTGCTGAGCAAATGGCGCCGCGATCTGGACGGCGCATGGAAGCCCCGTCTCATCGCCGGCCTGGACCTGGAAAACAGCCCAGGGTCGAGAACAGAGGATGCCTTGAACATGAGCTCACAGCCAGGTACGTTCGGGGCGAACAAGAATTACACCGGCTACACAGTGGGCAACCGCATCTACGACTACGACGTGACCTTCCGTTCGAGTTCCTGGTACTCTCATCTCGTGCTGCATCCATCGGCGCAATCCACCGTGACGCTTGGTCTGCGCTATGACCACATCACGTTTGCATTCAACAACCATCTGTCCGATCAGGTGCAAGTCGGCAGCGGTGCAAACGTCAAGTACTACGCGCAAGCTGCCGATGCGAGGCCATCGTTCAGTCACGTGTCGCCCAAATTAGGCTGGACATTTTTGCTGGCACCACAGGTCAGTCTGTACGCATCACACAACCAGGGCTTTCGGGTGCCTGCCGAATCCCAACTGTTCAGAGCCGGCAGCGACACCACGGCCGGCAACGCCAGCGCCAAAGCCTTGCTGGCACTCAGCCTCAAGCCCATTCAAGCTCAACAAACCGAAGTAGGTGTCCGGGGCTCTCATGGGATGCTGGACTACGATGTGGTGGCCTATCGATTGGTCAAGGTCGATGACCTGCTGACGCAAAAAGACCTGTCGACCAACGTCACCACCGCGATGAATGCCGGCAAGACGCAGCATCAAGGCATGGAGTTCGGCGTTGGGATAAATATCAACAGGTGGTGGCGCATTGACAGCGCTTTGAGCGTTGCCAGCCACCAATACATCGACTGGGTCACCAGCACCGCCAACTATTGCGGCAACACCATGGAGGCCGCCCCCAAAACCCTGGCCAATACCCGACTGACATGGCGCCCCGACGCCAACAATCAGCTTGAACTGGAATGGGTCTACCTGGGGCCCTACTGGCTGGAGGCGGGCAACAGCCCCACCTACGGCAAGTATGAAGGACATCAGGTCTTTCACCTCCGGGCTCGACATGCGCTGAGTGACTCGGTGAGTGTGTATGCCCGCCTCATGAACATCATGAACCAGCGTTATGCCGACAGCGCGTCTGTTTCCTCCAACACGCCGGTGTTCTCACCCGCCCTGCCCCGATCGATGGTTGCGGGCGTGAATATTCGCTGGTAAGGGTGACCCGTCATGCACTTGCGATCCTGGATCAAAGCATGGTTTGTCTTCGTCGGCCTGGTTATCTTGCCTGCGGTCGGATGGGCACAGCCGCACGGCGCGGCCACATCGTCCAAACGCCCGTCACTGTCCACAGGAGTGGCCTTCAGCCCGGACGGACGCTTGTGGGTGCTGGGGCTCAATGAGAAAGGCCAACTTTTCTTGCAACACCAGGAGTTCCCTGGTTCGCCCGAGTTTTCTGCGCCTCGGTTGTTGGACACGGGCGACGATGAAGTGTCGGCCGATGGAGAGAACCGACCGAAGATCGCTTTTGGACCGAACGCCTGGGTGGTGATCAGTTACACCCAACCCCTGAGCCTGCCGTATTCCGGTCAGATACGCATGCTGCGCAGTGACGATGGAGGGCAACATTTCAGCCCGCCATTCACGGTGCATGACGACCGACAAATCATCACCCATCGCTTTGAGAGCATCGCGTTTGACGGTGCGGGCCACTTGACCACCTTGTGGATCGACAAGCGCGATCAGCCTGCCAAAGGGACTGGCTTGCCGTACGTGGGTGCAGCCATTTACAAAAAGGTGTCGATCGACGGTGGTCGCTCTTTTGGCCCAGACCAGAAGTTGGCCGATCATTCATGCGAGTGCTGTCGAATTGCAATCACCGCCAACAAACAGGGGCAACTGTTTGCGGTGTGGCGACATGTGTTTGGCACACAGACCCGGGACCATGCGTTCATGTCGCTGTCGACACCCCGCCCGCCCTTGACACGAGCGACGTATGACCAATGGGAGATTCAGGCTTGCCCCCACCATGGACCAGGCCTGGCTGCCGCCGAACCAACGTCCTCACTGCCTGAGGGTTTTCATATGGTCTGGTTTGGGGTGCGCAAGCAAAAGGGGGCGGTGCGCTATGCAAGGCTGAATGCACAAGGCCAACCGATCGAGAAGACCGTTCGCCAATTACCGGACGTCCATGCCGAGCATGCGGATGTGTTGGCACACAAGAACACCGTGGTGGTGGCGTGGCGGAGTTACTCAAATGGCAAAACAGTTTTAAAGAGTTGGACATCCACCGACGGCGGTCTTCACTTCACGTTGAACGTGTTGGGTGAATTTGCCGGTCATAACGACCATCCCCGGATGGCTCAGCTCGACGACCGAATGGTGGTTGTGTGGCGAACGCAGGAAAAAATACATGTTTATGAAATCACCCCTTGAATGGGTCGTTGCGCTGTGCATTGCATGTCTGGGTGTGAGCGCCAGTGCTCAGCCATCGGGACATCATGTCCCGGACGCGCGAATGTCAGTTGTTACGTTTGATGAAACCACTTGGCCACAGTTGTTGAAAACCGGCCCCCGACCGGCGGCCTACCTGTTCACCACGTCGTATTGCAGCACCTGCCCGGCCGCATTCGCCGTGATTCATCAGGCAGCCCTTCGGTCTCACAAGCATCCGGACCTGGCTGCCGTCATGATGGACGTGGAAGGTGACAAGGCGCTGCGCCATGCCAGCCATTTTTCAGGCATGACCACACTGTATGCCTTTGAGGGGTACGAGCCGGCCATTCGACGGGTGGTGGACCCTCAATGGCAGAACATCACACCGTATGTGGTGCTGGTGGATTCACAGGGTCGACCGCAAAAGACCATAGGGCCACCGACAAATGACATGCTTCGTCGATGGCTGCGTGATAAGTGACGCGGTGTAGATTTTCTTGAGGCCGGGTTTCATGCCTACATCGCCGAGCCCCCATCGACGTTGTAAACATGCCCCGTCACAAACGAAGCAGCGGGAGACGCCAAAAAGGCAATCACTTCGGCAATCTCGTTCGGTTGTGCGCCTCGGCCCAACGGGGTCATGTTGATGATGCGCTCTTTCATGCCGGGTGCAGCTCGATCCAGTTGGCGTTGAACCAGATCGGTCATGGTCATCGCCGGGGCCACTGCATTGACTCGAATTCCAGCAGGTGCAAACTCACGTGCCAAGGCCTTGGTCAAGGCAATGACTGCGCCTTTCGACGTGGAATAGGCGGCAGTGCCAAGCAATCCGCCACCGCGCTGGCCAGCCACCGAGCTGATGTTGACGATCGCACCCCCCTGCTGCTTTTGCATGACGGGAATCACGGCTTGACAGCAAATCCATACCCCTGTGGTGTTGACGCGCATGACCCGCTCAAAATCCGCCAGCCCAATTTGCATGAAAGGGCTTGAGCTCTCCACGCCGGCATTGTTCACCCAGGCATCTATGCGGCCCCACAGTGCCAGGGTGCGCTGGACGAGTTGGCTCACACTGTGCGGATCGGTGATGTCCAGCTGGATGGCTGTCGCCTCAAGGCCGTCGTGGATCAAACGGGCACAGGCCTGTTCAGCTGCTTCCCCCCGCATATCGGCGATCACCACCCGGTAACCGCGTTGTGCCAGCATGTGCGCCGTGGCTTCGCCAATTCCACCCGCGCTCCCGGTGACAACGGCGACCTTGATATCTTGCTCCATGACAACCTCAGTTTTGATAACGGTGAGACGATATCGCACCTTTGGCCAACCAAAGGTTACACAGTCGACAGTCAAACGTGCATCAGGTCGCCCGGATATTGGCTTCCTTGATGATGGGAATCCAGCGCCGGGATTCGCTTTCCATGAAAGCACGCGTTTCGGTCGGGTTCAACAGCTCGGGCCGCGCACCCATGCTGACCAATTTTTCCTGCGTCGATGGCCGTGCCATGATTTTCTGCAAACGCTGATAGATTCCCTGCGCCAGATCGTTGGGCAATCCAGCAGGTCCAAGCAGCGCAAACCACGACTCGACGTTAAAACCCGGTAGTGCCGCTTCGCCAATCGTGGGCACGTCGGGCAAGCCAGAAGACCGCTGCCCACCGGTCACCCCGAGCGCTCGGATACGCCCACTCTGGATGTAAGGCACGGCCGTCGGAATGCTCTCGATCATGAAGCTGGCATGCCCTCCCAACATGTCATTCATTGCAGGACCGCCGCCCTTGTAGGGCACGGTGACGAACTGAATACCGGCCTCACGAGCCAGTAAGACACCCGCCAATTGCTGTGAAGTGCCCGTCGCGCCCAAGGCCCAGATCAACTTGTTGGGGTTGAGCTTGGCGTATGCGATGAATTGCTTCATGTCATTCACAGGTATCGATGGATGGACGACGAGCACAGACCCAAAACTCAGCAGCTTGGCGATGGGGGTGAAATCTTTCAATGGGTCGTAGGGCACGTTGTCCATCAGTGCTGAGTTCACGACATGGCTGAGCGCCCCCATCAATAAAACCGAACCATCCGCCGGTGCTTTGGCCACGATTTGCGTACCAATCACCCCGCCCGCTCCGGGACGGTTCTCGGCAATGACTGGGCGGGGGGCATCCTCACTCAAGTACTGGGCAAATAAACGAGACAACAGATCTGTGGCACCGCCTGCCGCTGCAGGCACGATGAGCCGGGTTGCAGCTTGGGCTTGAGATGGCAAGAGTGTCGAGCCCAGCGCCAATGCCAACAGATTGCGACGCCATGCGTCGATTCCTTGCAAATTACTCATCTTGTCTCCTTCATGTTGTTGAATCACGTCTCGACCTTTCCATGAACCACTGCTGCGATTTCCTTGATCATGGCCCGCATGTAAGGCGTGACCTCACGATCCCGCAAACTGGCCAGATAGACCGTGCGCTTGAGCATCGGGACCAGCGGTCGACAAATGAATTCGCCGCTGTCGATTTCCTGGGCACATGCCAGTCGAGGCAGGAGGGTGGCATGCTTGCCTTCCCGCAGCACCGCCTTGATCATGCCCAAGCTGTCCAGCCGAATGATGGGGTCCAGCGTGATTCCGCCTTGGTGGCAATACTGCTCGATCACTTCCCGTGAACCGTTGGCAGCCACTGGCAATAACAACTCCAGCAAGGGCAAGTCATGCCGATCGACCTGCTTCTTGCGAGCCACAGGATGTGAAGCATGTGCCACCACCAGCAAGGGCTCTTCTGCCAGCTTTTGCATTTTCAGTTTTTGCGAATGGGACGCATGCAACACGATCGCCAGATCCACCTGCCCGGTGGCCAAATAATCATGGACTTGACCGGTTGATGCCTCATAAGCATTCAAACGTATTTGGGGATACATCTCCACAAACCGCTTGACCACCTGTGGCATGTAGAGATTGGAGAAAGTGGGGGGCGACGCAATGCTGATGGATCCGGAGGTCGGGCGTTTTTTGATCTGCTGGATCAACTCCACGGTGCTGGCCATTTCACCCAGGATCGAGGACGCCTGTCGAAACAGCAGTTCGCCCGCCTCGGTCAATTTCACCCCACGGCCTGTGCGCTCCAACAATTGCTCACCCAATTCGGCTTCCAGCTGTTGCAGTTGACGACTGATGGCTGACTGCGCCACGTCCAACACCGTCTCGGCGGTGGTCAAGCTGCCCAGACGAGCCACGTGATAGAAGTAAAAAAGTCGCTTGGAGTCGAGCAAACTTTTGGTGGCGATACTGGTGATCATGCTCTTGTCTCGGGCTATCGACGAAGGACGGCTAGGCATTCTTTTTTGGCATTTGTGATATGATGATTTTAGATACTACCATTGATTGCGCATTTGTGTGATCGACGAAAGCGGGCAGGCATGGGACAACAGCGGGCAGCTTACATTGCGGGGATTGGGCAGAGCGAATTCACACGCCATGGCGGCATCATGGACCGCAGCCAATTCCAGATCACAGCCAAAGCCATCCTTGACGCACTGTCAGACGCCGGTTTAACGCCCCAGGATGTGGATGGCTTTGCGTCCTACTCCAACGACTCGAACGAAGCGGCCTTGATGCAAGTGGCCCTGGGTGTGCCGCAGGTTCGATGGTCTTCGATGGTCTGGGGGGGTGGGGGCGGTGGCTCCTGTGCCGCCATCGCACAAGCGGCCGCGGCCATCGAGGCAGGTCATGCCCACACGGTGGTCGTTTACCGTGGTCTGTGTCAGGGCCAATTTCGCCGCTTTGGTCGTTTTGGCGAGGGGCGCACTCACGGCAATTTTGTCCACCCCTTTGGCCTCTTTGCACCCGCCCAGATGCTGGCGCTTCTGGTGCGACGCCACATGCATCTCTACCCCAACATTCGCGAGGAGCACTTGGGCATGATCGCCGTGAACGCACGTGCCAACGCACAGCGCAATCCCGCTGCCGTCATGCATGGACGACCCATGTCCCTGGATGATTACTTTGCGTCACGCTACATTGCCGAGCCCTTGCGGCTGTTCGATTGTTGCCTGGAAACCGATGGTGCGTGTGCGGTGGTCCTCACCACGCGCGAACGCGCACGTGACCTGCGACAGACGGCGATCCGCATCCTCTCCAGTCAGCACGGCAGTGGGCCGGGCTGGGGGTCTGGCCCCTTGGGCAGCCAAAACATGCCCGACGCGGACTACAACTCCACCAACAGCCGTCGTTTGGCCAAAGAGTTGTTCGCCGCCGCCGGCGTTTCCCCTGCGGATATCGACACGGCGCAAATTTACGATCACTTCAGTGGCATGGTCCTGATGGCGCTGGAAGAGTACGGCTTTTGCGCCCCAGGCGAAAGCGCGGCTTTTGTGGCCGAAGGCCACATTCGCTGGCCGGAGGGTCGACTGCCCTTAAACACATCCGGCGGACAGCTGTCGGAGGCGTATGTGCATGGATTGAATCTGGTCAACGAGGGCGTGCGTCAATTGCGCGGGCAGTCCACTTCACAGGTCAAGGACGCCCGCACCTGCCTCATCACCGGTGGCTTGGGGGTCTCACCCACCAGTGCCATCATCATCGGGAGAGACGCATGAGCTTCTTTCCGCCCGACATGCCCCGTCCAGTGCCGCAATTTGACGATGCGGACTTTTGGAAACATTGCACGCATCAGGAATTGCGGTTCCAAACCTGCGGCGATTGCCATACCCCCCGGCACCCCCCCACCCCGGTGTGCGCCCATTGCCACTCCTTCAAGACGGATTGGACCGCCACGCAAGGGGTGGGCACGGTCTATTCATACACCGTGATTCACCACCCAAGCCATGAAGCCGTCAAACCCAACCTGCCCTATGTGGTGGGCGTGATTGAATTTGCTGACGTTCCGGGCGTGCGGCTGGTCTCCAACATCACCGGCATCGATCAGGCACAGGTCAAGATAGGCATGACCGTGCGCTTGTGGTGGGACGACATCGGCGACGGCATGTGGATTCCGCGCTTCACGCCCTGACACCTCTCTTTCAGAATCCAACAAAGGCCTTCGCATGACGGACTCTTCCACCCCTCTTCCCTTGTCTGGGGTTCGAGTCCTGGAACTCGGCACCATGATCGCCGGCCCTGTGGTGGCCACCTTGTTGTCTGACTTTGGCGCTGAAGTCATCAAGGTGGAAAATCCAAAAGGCGGCGATCCCATTCGTCACATTGGTCCGTTTCACGAGAAAGAGGGCTTGTGGTGGAACGTCGAGGGGCGCAATAAAAAATCGATCACGCTGGACCTGCACACCACCGATGGTCAGGACCTGCTGCGGCAACTGGTGACAAAGGCCGATATCCTGGTCGAGAACTTTCGACCGGGAACGATGGCGAAGTGGAATCTGGATTGGGAGCGCCTGAAAGAAATCAATCCAGCGCTCATCATGGTCAGCGTGTCGGGCTACGGACAAACCGGCCCTTATGCCGAGCGTCCCGCCTTTGACCGCATTGCGCTGGCTTTTTCAGGCTTGCTCAACATCACAGGGTTCAAGGACCGCGCGCCGGTGCGTCCCGGCGTGGCCATGGCCGACTACCAATCGGCACTGTTTGGGGCCTTCGCTGCCATGGTGGCTTTGTTTCAGCGGCAAACCCAAAACGGCCAGGGTCAACATGTCGATGTCTCGCTCTACGAATCGGTTTTTCGCTTCACCGACATTCTGGTCACCGCCGCCGATAAAGTGGATATCAAACGCAGCCGACAAGGTAATCTGCATTTTGCAGCCGCACCAGGCGATCACTTTGAAACCTGCGATGGTCGTTTCATTGTGATGACCATCTCCAACAACTCGCTCTTTGCCACCTTGTGTCACGCCATGGGGACTCCCGACTTGGCCCAAGACCCTCGTTTCGCCACCCATGATGTTCGCTGGAAACATATCACGGAGGTGAATGCAAGGGTGGGCCAGTGGATCCAGTCGCGGCCCGTCGCCGACATCACCGCCTCCTTGGATGCGCATGCCCTGCCGTATTCGCTGGTGTATTCGGTGGACGATATTCTGGCGGACCCTCACTACGCCGCCAGGGGCTCAATTGCCACCCTTGATCACCCCACCATGGGCCCGTTGAAAATGCCGGCCATCACACCGCGTCTGGGCGCCATGCCCAAGCGGGACTTGAAACCAGCGCCCAGACTGGGGCAGCACAACGATGAGATTTTGGGCGGCTGGCTGGGCTTGAACCACGAAGCGCAGATGGCGCTGAAAAAGACAGGCGCGATTTGATCTGCACCTGATCCACGAGTGCGGCTCAGGACGCGATCTGCTTGTCCTTGGGCACATCAATGTTGAACAGTCGGGCTGCATTCAAGCCCAGAATTTTGGCTTTGTCCTCGCGGGTCAAGGTGGCATCAAATCGATCGACCACTGATTCGGAATGCGGCCATGTACCCTCCAGATGCGGGTAGTCATTGCCCCACAGGATGCTGTCCACCCCTATCCACTGGCGGGTTTCAATGCCAATCGGATCGTCCTGAAAACTGGCGTGGCCGTGCATGCGGAAATATTCGCTGGGCTTGTGCTTGAGCTTGGGCGATACCCAGAAGGCGTGCTTCTCGAACCCATGGTCCATGGCCCATAAGGCATAGGGCACCCAACCGGCTCCCGCTTCGATGGTGGCGAATTTGAGGCCAGGATGGCGGTCAAAGGCCCCCGAACTGCACAACTGGACCACAGGCTCCAACACGGTGTTCATGGCATGAACGACGTAGTTGATGATGGCGCCCCCATTCCCCGAAGCGGTTCTGGGGTCTTTACCGGTGCCGGCATGGAAGCACACGGGCATGTTTGTGTCGCTCAATGCCGCCCAGACCGGGTCGTATTCGGGCAAGTTGTACCCGCCTTCGCGCACCAGAGGCGGCATGGTCACGGCGTGAAAACCGAGCTTGGCCACACGCTCGATTTCCTGCACGCAGGCCTGGACATCGCCAGGTGCAACACAGGCCACAGGATAGGTTCGCTGGTTACCCGCAAAAACTTCGTGGACCCAGTCGTTGTAGACTCGGCACATCGCCACGTGCAGAGCTGAGTCTGGCGACGACCAATTCGCCAATCCCTTGTTCGGAAAAAGAATTTCCGCGTCGATGCCATCAAAGTCCATGTCGTGATAGCGCTCCAGGGCAGGCGCACCCTGCTGTTGAAACATGGCACCTTTGGTTCGATCCAATTCGCGCCGTTTCCCCTCTGCCCGGCTGGTCGACTTGAACTCTTCAAGCGAGACCATTTCGCTGCGCGGTGCCTCTCGAATCATGGATTTGCGGAATCCCTCCACCACAAACCACTTGCGCCCTTTGTCATCCACTTCAATGTGGGGCACACGCTCTTTGAATGCGGCATCGATGCGTTTGACCCAGAGGTCCGGTGGCTCATTGACGTGGCTGTCGGCCGACACCACAAAGAAGTCTTGCAGCGTTTCTTTCTGGGCCGCGGGCGCTTGCAGTGGATAACTGACGGTTTGCATGACGTTCCTTTTTAAACCGGGAGGATCAACCTGCCTCTTCATATATCTTTTTTCGGTATATCTGATATGCTAACAGAATTCCCGGGGCGCTCATGCATCTGCCTGAACAAGTGGCGAACGGCACAGACCCGGTTTCCAACGTTTTGTCCAAGAGGTCCACATGAAACACCCCTGGCAGTTTTATCTCACGGTGCGCAAGATACTGAGTGGCTTGGGCTTGGGCTTGTGTTGCACTTTGGTGCTGGCGCAAGACTATCCGAACAAGCCCATTCGTGTGGTCATTCCCTACGGTGCCGGTACGGGACTGGATGTGCTGGTCCGGTCCATGACCGACAAGCTCGGGGCAGAGCTCAAAACCACCCTGGTTGTCGAGAACCTGCCCGGAAGCAACGGCATCATCGGCACCCAAGCGGTGCAACGGGCCCCCGCGGACGGTTACACCTTGCTGGCCAGCACGCAATCGCATTACACGAGCGGTTTGATGTACAAAAACATGCCTTATGACCCGCAGCGTTTTGTACCGGTCGCTCGTTTTGGCTCAGCTCAATTGGTCATGGTCACCGCCCCGAGCCATCGATTGTTGACAGCGCAAATGCTGATCACAGAAGCTCGCGACAAACCCAATTTGGTGAGCTTTGCTTCTCTGGGCAGTGGCTCATCTGCCCACATGGCCGGCGCCTTGTTGGCCAATCTGGCGGGGGTTCAGCTGATGCACGTCCCGTACAAAGAGGCTTCGCAAGCCTTGACCGACACCTTGCGCGGGGAACCCACCTTCAACCTGGTGGCTCTGCCCACCGCAGCCACCCAAATGGCGGCCGGCAAATTGCGTGCGCTGGCAGTGACGGGCAACCGTCGATCAGGGTCTTTGCCAGACATTCCCACCTTGCAAGAATCGGGCGTTCCCGGCTACGAGTTTGTGGCCTGGTATGGGTTGTTTGCCGCCGAGGGGACGCCAGCCGCGGTCGTGCAAAAGGTGTCGACTGCGGTGGTCAAAGTGGCTTCGACCCCCGAGTTCAAGGCGTCACTGGACAAGTTGGGGATGGACGCGATGCTGGATGACGCACGCGAGTTCAATGCCAAGTTACCCCATGAGTTGATTCGCTGGCAAAAAATCATCCAACTGACAGGGGCCAAGGTGGATTGATGCCGCCATAATGCGGCCATGAATCTCCCTCAAATTGCCCTGATCGGCACCGGAGGCACCATCGCCGGGGCTGCTCCTCAAGCGTCTTCAAGCACCCGCTATCAGCCCGCCAGCCTGGGTATCGAAGCCGTGGCGCAATCGGTTCCCGAATTGAAACAGCGTTATCGACTGGCGCTGTTTCAGCCGCTGCAACTGGGCAGCTACGACATCACCCCAGCAGATTGGTTGAATTTGCATCGCGTCGTCACCGAGGCTCTGGCCGATCCTGACACCGTCGGTGCCGTCATCACCCATGGCACAGACACCCTGGAAGAAACAGCCACTTTTCTCAGCCTGAGTGTGAGCAGCGAAAAGCCTGTGGTCGTCATTGGCGCCATGCGTCCAGCCACCGCCCACTCGGCCGATGGCCCCGCCAACGTGCTTGACGCCTGCACCGTGGCCAGCCACCCCCAGGCACAGGGCCGTGGCACCCTGGTGGTGATGAATGGCCGCATCCACGCCGGCTTGCGGGTCACCAAACGCCACGTCAGCAGCGTGGAGGCCTTTGATTCGCCTGTGTCCGGCGCACTGGGTGAAGTGGCCGATCAAAGCGTTCGCTGGTTTGGTCCGGCACACCGCTGTCCTCCCGTTCCCTGGGCTTCACCCCATGAACTGCCTCGGGTCGATATTGCCGTATCGTATGCCGGCGCCGACGCGACCGCGCTGCAGGCCTTTGTGGCGGCCGGTGCGCGAGGCATTGTGCATGCCGGCCTGGGCAACGCCAATGCGCCAGCAGGCAATCGAGAGTTTTTGCGCCAGCTGCCCGCTAAAGGGGTGGTACTGGCACGCTGCTCACGCTGGATTCCTGGCAGCGTCACACACAACTCAAGCATGTTCAATGACGACACGCTGGGTTCCCTGACCGCCGGCACCCTGCCTCCTCACAAAACACGCATTGCCCTCATGCTGGGCTTGGCCCATGGACTGAGTCGCCAGGCGCTGCAAGCCTGGCTCGATCAAATCAACCAACATTGAAAATGAACTGGAACACATTGTTACGCCGCGTCGCGCAATTCGCCGCTTTTTCTTGGGCTGGCTTGGCCGCCCTGCCCCCGGCCTGGGCCCAGGCTGGCGATTGGCCACAACACCCCGTGACCATCGTCATGACCTTTCCCGCCGGATCCGGTGTGGACGTGGTGGCCCGTCAAATCCAGGACCCCTTGTCCAAACAACTGGGGCAAGCGGTGGTGCTGGACTACAAGCCCGGCGCTGCGGGAAACATCGCCAGCGAGTGGGTGGCGCGCGCCAAGCCTGATGGCTACACCCTGGTGTTTGGCACCGCAGCCACGCATGGCAGCAATGCGGCCTTGTACAAAAAGTTGAGCTTTGATGTCGAGACCGATTTCGTTCCGGTGGCTCCGCTGCTGGACGTCTCCAACGTGCTCACCATCAACCCGGATGTGATCTCGGCCAACAGCTTGAAAGAGTTTGTCGACATCGTCAAAGCCAACCCAGGTAAATACAACTTTGCCTCCACAGGCAATGGCACCGGCACTCACATGGCGTTTGCCGAATTCAATTCACGCCTGGGCTTAAACATGCTGCACATTCCCTACAAGGGCGGCCCGGAAGCCATCACCTCGGTGTTGAAGGGAGAGACCTGTTGCATCATGAACCAGGTGCAAACCGTCATGAGCCATTACAAGGCGGGCAAGGTGCGCCTGCTGGGTGTCACAACCGCCAAGCGGGTCGCCGCCATTCCCGACATCCCCACCATTGCCGACAGCCAATTGCCGGGGGCGCGTGGGTTCGACAGCTCCATCTGGTTCGGCATTTTTGCGCCCAAAGGCACCGATGCCCGGGTGGTGGCCAAACTCAATGGCGCCATCCGCCATGTGCTTGAGAATCCGGAGGTCAAGAGCAAGCTCGAAAGCGCCGGCAACAGCGTGCGCATCGAGTCGCCCGAGGAGTTCCGTGCCACCGTCAAATCCAACCGGGCCAAGTGGGCCGACGTGGTCAAGGCGGCCAACATCAGCATCGACTGACCGTTGCCTGGAATACGCGGGTTGGGATACGCCTCTTGAAAAACAACGACTTACCGCACGGTGGGCTGCAGGCCCTGGAGGCCCGGGTGCGACACGATCTGGTGTGCCTGGGCTTGCCCGCCAAGCCCTGGGTGCCACCACTTCAGCGCGACCATCAGACGGTGCACGACGTCGTGGTGGTGGGAGCGGGCATGGCCGGGCTGGCTTTGGCCGCATCACTGACCCACTTGGGGATTCGTCCCTACGTGATAGACCGCGCCCCGGCTGGCTTTGAAGGCCCCTGGGCCACGACAGCTCGCATGGAAACTTTGCGCTCGCCCAAAGAGCTGACCGGGCCGGCCCTGGGTATTCCTTCACTCACCTTCCGGGCCTGGTATGAGGCTCAATTTGGCGCCGAGGGATGGACCCGGCTGGACAAAATCCCACGCCTGCAATGGGCCGACTACCTGCGCTGGTACCGGCAGGTGCTGGGGTTGGTCGTCCACAATCAGCAGCAGTTGATCGACGTTTCTCCGCGTGCCGATGGTGTGGTTGCCCTGCAGGTGGCTGATCATCAGATGGGGCATCCACAAACCCTGCTGGCCCGTCATGTGGTGCTGGCCACCGGCCGCGATGGCCTGGGCGGACCCTGGGTGCCCCCGTGGTCAGCCGCGATTCCTCGGGATCGCTGGCTGCACTCGGGCGAAGCGTGGAGTGGCGAGCGCTTGCGCAACTTGCGTGTGGCTGTCATCGGTGCCGGTGCATCGGCCATGGATGCCGCGGCCACCGCCTTGGAGCACGGCGCTCATCGGGTGGATCTGTTGATCCGCCGCCACCAGCTGCCTCGCATCAACAAAAGCAAGGGCTCGGGCAACCCTGGCATGGCGCATGGCTATTGGGCGCTGCCCGATGAATGGAAATGGCGCATTCGACACTACATCAATCAAGAGCAAGTCCCGCCACCTCGCGGCAGCACCTTGCGCGTGTCGCGCCACCACAATGCTTATTTCCATTTTGGCGCTGGCGTACAAAGCGCCAACATGCAGGCCGATGGTTCCGTGGTCTTGCACACCGCCAAAGGGCCGTTGGTGGCAGACTTCGTCATTTTCTGCACCGGCTTTCGCAGCAATTGGTCCTTGCGCCCCGAGTTTTCCAGCATCGCACCGCATGTGCGTGTCTGGCAAGACCGCTTTGCAACCCCTGCCGGGGAAGATGACGCGGAACTTGCCGAGTCGCCCGATCTGGGCCCATTGTTCGAGTTCCAGCCCAAGGTGCCTGGGTTGTGTCCCGGCCTGGAGCGCATTTACTGCTTCAACTACGCCGGCGCGCTGTCGCAAGGTGCCGGGGCGGGAGACATTCCACAAATCAGCGATGGTGCCCAACGACTGGCACGCGGGCTGGCCACCCGACTGCTGTCAGAAGACATTGACCAACACTTTGTCGCGCTACAACACTACGACGACCCCGAGCTGTTGGGCGACGAATGGCAAGAAGCCGAATTCCCCCGTCAAGACGGCCTGAAGAACACGCGATGAACCCCAAGCACCCCATGCCCCCCACAGCTCGCGACACCGTCGATGCCCTGGTGCCACTGACCACGGGCTCGCCGGCCTACGGTTGGCGGCACGAGCGCGCCAAAGTGGTAGCAGCCACCCAAGGCAGCGAAGACGCTTTGCTGGACCCCATGCTGGACGGCTTGACGCTCGCAGAGCGCTTGCAAGTCGCCGCCACCTTGTGCTCATTGAGCGACATGCCCGCGCTGGCCCAGCACTACCAAGAGAGGCTTGCTGCGCAAGCCCCACCTGCGTCCAACGCACATCTGGAAGTGATGCTGGACTTCACCCGCACACTGGCCCTCAATCCCGTTGAGGGCGATCGCGCGGCGCTGGATCGATTGACGCAAGCCGGGCTGCGTGCGCCCGATGTCGTCGCCCTGGCGCAACTGATCGGTTTTGTCACTTACCAGGTTCGACTGGTCGCCGGCTTGAAGGCCCTCTCGGGCGTTGACTTTGCAAACAAGGCGCAGAGCGTCACCGCCACCAGCACGCCCTTTGTCCATCCGGCCCATTTGCCCACCCCGGGTCAGCCCGTCCAGGTGGGCGGTTTCACCAGCGCCACGTTGGACTGGAAGGCCTGGTTGCCGGTGCTGGATCTGGCCAGCGCTTCACCGCATCAGCTTCAAGTGTTGGCAGCCAGCCACCCCAAGGCCAGCACCTCGGACTATTACCTCACACTGGCGCAACAGCCACGCATCCTGGAAGAGCGCTCCGAAGTGTTCAACGCCATCATGTACGCCCCCGGCGGTTTGCCGCGCAGCGAACGTGAACTGGCCAGCGCCGTGGTCTCGCGCATCAATGGCTGTGTGTACTGCGCCGCCGTCCATGCCCAGCGTTTTGAGCAGCTGACCAAGCGCAATGATGTCATCGTGCAAGTGTTCACCGACCCCGACAGCGCCGGCACCACGGCGCGAGAGCGCGCCATTGTTCAGGTCTCTGCCGAACTCACACGTCGCCCAGGCGCTTTCGATGCGGCGTCTCTACGGGAGGTGGTGGCCACGGGGCTGGGGCCGGTCGAGGTGCTGGACCTGATCCACGCCATCGCCATTTTTGCCTGGGCCAACCGACTCATGCTGAATCTGGGTGAGCCGGTGCTACCCCACTGACGGGGCATCACCCGGTCACTGCTGGGGAATGGCCGCGTCCCGGACCACCTTCTTCCACTTTTGCACTTGGTTGCTGACATAGGCCCTCATCTCGGCAGTTGAAGCGGATGGACTGGACACACCGCCCGTGGCTTCCAACTGCGCGATCACGGCCGGGGCTTTGAGCACGGTGGTGATGGCGGCATGCAGCCGCGTCGCCACCGCTTCAGGCAAACCTTTGGGGGCGGCAATGCCCGTCCATGAAGTCACCTCGAAACCCGCAACGCTGTCCTTGATCGGGGCCACCGAAGGCATCAAAGGCGCACGGTCCGACGAGGTCACGCCCAAAGCGCGCAACTTGCCCGCATCCACCTGAGTCCGGGTGACTGTGACCGAATCGAACATCAAATCCACACGACCACCCAGCACATCTTGCAAAGGGGCCGAGCCGCCCTTGTATGGAATGTGGTTGAGCTCGACACCCGCCATGGATTGAAACAGCTCGCCTGACAAATGTTGCGTCGACCCGATGCCCACAGAGCTGTAGGACACCTCCCCCGGTCGGCTCTTGGCGGCACTCAGCAAATCGGCCATGGATTTAATGGGGCTGTCCGCCCGGGTGGCCAGCACAAAGGGAAAGCGGCTGACCAGGGATATCCAGTCAAAGCTTTCGACAGGATCAAAGGACAATTTTTTGTACATGGCGGCGGACACTGCATGCCCCCCCGTCAGCAGAATCAGGGTGTAGCCATCGGCCGGGGCCTTGGCAACCTGAGCGCTCGCCAGGTTGCCTCCTGCTCCCGTCTTGGCTTCAACGATCACCTGTTGACCCAATTCCTTGGCCAGTGCCTGCCCGACGATGCGCGCAATGGTGTCCGAGTTTCCACCCACGGCAAAGCCTTGAATCAATGTGATGGGCTTTTCGGGAAAGGGGGCTGCATGCGTGGCAGTCGCGAGAGCCATCAGGCCCATCATGAACAAACGTCGAATCATGGGTGCACCTTCACAATGAAAATCAGCGTTGATAGCCGTGGGCGCCACCGAACAAGGTGTGTCGTTGCGACCAGTCATGCGTCTTCGCCCACAAGTCCAGCACTGCCGGTGCCTCATCCACAAAAGCCTGCATGCGCGCCGGGTCACGGCAAGTTCTCGCGGTCAACTCGAGGCGATGTCCGGACGGGTCAAAGAAGTAGATCGAGGTGATGAAATCATCGTGGTTGGTCGGCCCCACCACGCTCACGCCTTTGGCTAGCAGGTCTTTCTTGGCTTGATGCAGGGTGTCCAGATCGGCCACTTCAAATGCAAAGTGCTGAATCCAATCGGGTGACTCCAAGTCCTTCATGTTGCCGGGATCTTTCGGGCACTCAAAGAACGCAATATTGCTGCCATCTTCCATCTCCAGAAAGATATGCACATGCGGGCTGTATTTGCCCGTCGACGGCACATGGTCTTCGCCCATGGCGTGAGAAAACTTCAAGCCCAGCACCTCGGTGTAGAACTTGACCGTTTCGACCGCGTCCTTGCAGCGGAAAGCCGCATGATGGAGTTTCTTGCACAACATAAATCTTCTCCTGAGTGTTGATCAACAAGCAGACACGAACATCGCGTCATGCAACCGGTGGCTAAGGGCACGCTATTCACATCTTACAAAGTGGCGCCGCCATCGATCACGAAACGGGTGCCGGTGGCCGTTCGCAGATGGGTCACACATGCCATCACGGCCAGCGCCACATCCTCAGGCGTGACGATGCGCCCCAGTGGCGTTTGCGCCGCCTTGCGCTCGAGCTCGGCGCGGTCGCGACCCGGCACGAAGCCCGTGTCCACCGAGGCCGGGGACACACAGAGAAAACGAATACCCGAGCCCATGGCCCGGGCCAGAGACAAAGTCATGGTATCGATGGCCGCTTTGGCCGCGCAGTAAGCGATGTTGCTGCCAGAGCCCGTGAAAGCGGAGACAGAGGACACGTTGACAACCACCGCATCGCCCGATGCACGCAGCAAGGGCATCAAGGCTCGGGTGATCGAATAGGTGCCACCGGCATTGGCCAAGAGAATTTCGTTGAACACAGCGGGGTCCAGTGCGTCCAGATTCGAATGGGCGATACGGCGCGTGAACCCCGCGGAATTGACCAGCACATCGACCTGGCCATAGTGCTCTTTCAGCCACTGCGCGGCGGTGGCATGCACGGCCGTGTCCCCCAGCGGCAACGCGAGGATGGCATGACCTTCTCCCGGCAGTGCGGCACGCAGCGTCTCGGCGCGCTCCTGCCCTTGGTGATAGCCGATGACCACCCGAGCACCCGCCTGCGCCAGGTTGCGCACAGCCGCCGCGCCAATGCCATTGCTGCCACCGGTGACGAGAGCCACTTTTCCACGCAGTGAAGGGTTGCCCATGGCTTCTTGCATTGTTGTTCTCCTGAAATGGTCAAAGTGTCCCATTATTGAACAATGGGGTTTCTATCGATGAATGAATTTTCATGGGAGTTGGTCCATCCCTGACACAGCGCAAGCCCTTGGCCGATGGGTGATGTCTGGCTTCCAGACGTATGGCCAAGGCTTTTGTGGATGGGACTGCTGACTTTGGGCTAGTATGAACGCATGAAGATTTTGCAAATTCTGCCGGGCACCGATTGGTTGGCTTTGGCTTTCTTCCTGACGGGTTGGGTCGGGTACGCTTTGTTTGCGCGCAAGCGTGCGCAGTCCAGCCACTCCATTCTGGCCGCCACCAACATTTACCGCCTGCGCTGGATGCGTCAGGCGGTGCATCGCGACCCGCGCATGCTGGACGGCATCATCACCCAAACCCTGTCAGAGACGCCTTCCTTTTTTTGCTCCACCACCATCATCATCATTGGCGGATTGATGGCCTTGCTGGGCACGACCGACAAGGCGGCCGAATTGGTGCGGGAAATTCCGTTCGCCCAGCCCACCCCCATGCTGGTGTTTGAATTCAAGATCCTGGTGCTGATCGCCATCTTTGTGTATGCGTTCTTTCGCTTTTCGTGGTCGATGCGCCAATACACGTTTGTGGCGCTCATGATCGGCGCCCTGCCCCCTGCTCAAGACTTGATCGGGCATGACAGCGCAACGGAAAAAATGGCGAAAAAAGCCGCCACCATGACAGGGCTGGCCGCCGAGACCTTCAACGACGGGTTGCGGGCCTATTATTTTTCCTTCGCCGCCATGGGGTGGTTCTTTTCCCCACTGGCGCTGGTGCTGGCCACCGGGCTGGTGGTGTTCATCCTCTTCGGGCGAGAGTTCCGCTCTGAAGTGTTGGCGGTGCTGGACGACTGACGCACCTCGCGCGTTAAACATCCCGTCAGGCGGCAGAGGGCAGGGTGACCTTCAAGCTGCTCATGACCTCGATGAAGTAGGGGCCAGAGGCTTGCATGCCGCGCTCGATAGCCGCTGCAATCTGCTCCTCATGCTCGATGCGCTCGGCAGTCATGCCAAAGCCACGCGCGATCGCCAGAAAGTCGGGGTTGAACAAATCGGTCCCCGGATGACGCCCGGGGTATGCCCGGTCCTGGTGGATGCGGATGGAGGCATAACTCGCGTTGTTGGACAGAATGAAGAGGATCGGGAGTTTTCTCTCGATGGCTGCGATCATTTCGTTGCCAGTCATCATGAAGCCGCCATCACCGACCATGCACACCACCTTGGACTCGGGTTGTCGCAAGGCCGTCGCGATGGCGGCGGGGGTGCCGTAGCCCATGGCACCCGACAAAGGGGCCATGAGTCGCTGGGGAAAGTCAAATCCAAAGTGGCGATACGTGGGCGCAGCAAAGGTGCCCGCGTCCAGGCAAATCCGGACATCGGCGGGCGCCACACGTTTGAGGCAACGCACCACTTCGGAAAATGGCACACCATCATCTGAGCGCCGCTCGGGCCAGTGCGCTATTTTTTCGTGGATCTGCCGCAGCCCGGTGGCCCACGCTTTCCGCGCGGCTGAAGGGTGGAAAGGCTCGGTGGGCAACCCATCTCGCACCAGACTCACGGGGTCACAGGTCAAACCCAGGTCGGCGGCATAGTGCAGGCCGACCACACGCGGATCGGGGTAACAGTGCACCAGAGTCTGCGCGGGTTTGGGCAGCACCGGAAATGCATAGTTCTGGGTGGTCACGTCATCGAGCCGGGTACCCAGCGCCACAATCAGGTCGCTGGAGTGAAATTGTTGCAACTGATCGTGCGGATTGGCCAGCCCAAGATCTCCCACAAACAGCGGGTGGCTGTTGGGAAAAATGTCATGACGGCGGAAGGCAACGCAGACCGGCACTTGCCAGGCCTGGGCAAAGGCTTGCAGCGCTTCCCGACCGCCTTCGACATCAAAGGCCCCGCCCGCGATCACCAGCGGTCGTTCGGCCTGGCTCAACAGTTGTCGCAAGCGGGCCAGGCTGCTCGGGCCGGCGGGCAAACGCTCGTGCGCTTGAGCCACCCAGTGCACCTGGCTGACCGCTTGCTGCTGCACATCCTCGGGGATGGCAAGGACCACCGGCCCTGGCGTCCCCGTGGTGGCCATGCGAATGGCTTTGAATGCCAGTTCAGGCAGCTGGGCAGGATCGGTGGCTTCTGCCACCCATTTGGCGATGGAGCCAAACATCGACTGGTAATCGATCTCCTGAAATGCTTCACGACGCAAATCTTTTTTGGGAATCTGACCAATCACCAGAATGAGTGGAATCGCATCTTGCTGCGCGGTGTGAACGGCAATGCTGGCGTTGGAGGCGCCAGGACCCCGACTCACCATCAACACCCCCGGGCGTCGAGTCAGGCGGCCGTCCGCGCAGGCCATGAAGCCGGCGCCGGCCTCGTGGCGGCATGTCACCAAGTCGATGCTCGGAAAGTCGGCCACCGCATCCAGCAAGCCGATATAGCTTTCACCCGGTACCTGAAAAATGCGATCGATGCCGTTGTCGGCCAGCACCGAGAGAAAAGCGTGTGCAGCAGTGCTCATCGTCAATCCACCTTGGCGCCGGTTTCACGCACGAGCTTGCTCCAGCGTTCGTTTTCCTTGCGGATGAAGGTGCCAAATTCTTCCGGCGTGCTTTTGAGGATTTCAGACCCCATGGCGGTCAGCTTGGCGCGCACCGCCTCATCGTCCAGCGCCAGGTTCAACTCCTGGTTCAACTTGTCGATGATGGGCTTGGGCGTACCGGCCGGGGCCAGTGTTCCCAACCAGGCGCCGACCTCAAAATTCGTGACACCCAATTCATGCAAGGTCGGCACATCGGGCAGCAGGGGCGAGCGCTTGAGGGTGGACACTGCCAGTGGTCTGAGTTTGCCGGACTTGATGTGCGGCAGCATAGAGAGCACCGTGTCAAAGGTCAGGTCAACCTGACCACCGATCAAATCGGTCTGCGCCTGACTGCTGCCTTTGTAGGGCACATGGGTGAGCTTCATGCCAGTGCGTTGTTGCAGCAAGAGCATGATGAGGTGGCTGGTGGTGCCGTTGCCAATCGAGGCATAGGTCATCTTGCCTGGGTCTGCCGCGGCTGCGGTTTTCAAATCCTGATAGTTGTTGACCTTGGTCGTGGCGTTGACCACCAAGGCATAGGGCAACCAGGTGTGAATGCCGATGGGCGCGAAATCCTTCACCGGGTCATACGTCAATTTGGGGTACACGTAGGGGTTGATGCTCATCGGCGCCGTGGCAGAGACCACCAGCGTGTAGCCATCGGGCTTGGCCTTGGCCGCAAAAGCCGCGCCCGCACTGCCGCCTTGACCAGGCTTGTTGTCGACGATGAAAGACTGTCCGAGCCGGTTGGTGAAACGATCGGCCAACACCCGGGCCACCGAATCGGTTGCGGTCCCGGGAGGAAACCCCACCACCATGCTGACCGGTTTGTTGGGCCAATTGGCAGCACTTTCTTGGGCATGGGTCACAGGGGCGACCAGGAAAATCATGCCCACAACAGCGTAAAGTGTGCGGTTGAGTCGTTTCATCGGGTTCTCCTGGGGGGCGATCAAGGGTCCTGGAGTCTTTCAATCTCCCGGCTGGTTTGCAATCACCTAGGTGATTCATCGAGCAGGTTTTCTTCATCTTGGTTGGTGTTTCGTGAAGTCTTCAATATCTCTGGTTGACATTGACCGTCCCGACACCTGGACCCGCTACCACAAGGGCCTGTGTGAGCGCTGCGCCGCTCACTGCTGCACCATGCCGGTCGAGGTCAGGTTGCCAGACCTGGTGCGACTGCACCTGGTCGACGACTTCGAAGCCGAACATGAGGCCCCCAAACAAATCGCCAAACGCTTGAGCAAGGCCGGGCTGATCGAGCACTTCAATTTCAAGCACAGCATCTTCACCCTGGCACGCCGCGCCAGCGGGGACTGTCACTTTCTGGACCCGGTCAGCCGCCGCTGCACGGTGTATGAAGACCGACCGGCCACTTGTCGAAAACATCCGGAAATCGGCCCCAGGCCCGGCTATTGTCCGTTTGGTATTCGTGCCAAAGAGGCTTGAATCAAGTGTTACCTAGGTGCGGGACAAACGGTAGAAGTTCGTATAAAAACGACATCCTTGCCTGACTGCCCCTGAGGTCGCTGAAGGCCCAGATGGCTGGGCTCCATGCACACTGTCGACGGGGCGGCAGATTTGTCTCATGGTGAGAAAACTCACCGCAGATCAGGAGCCGACACGTGCCACGCTATCAACTGAACATCAACGGAAAGACGCAGTCCGTCAACACAGACTCGGACACCCCACTCCTGTACGCTTTGCGCGACGAACTGGGACTGCATGGCACCAAGTTTGGTTGCGGGCTTGGCCAATGCGGCGCCTGCACCGTGATGATCAATGGCGAGGCGACCCGCTCCTGCCTGACGCCTGTCAGCAGCGTGGGCAACAAGGCTGTCACCACCCTGGAGGGTTTGAGCCAAGACGGCAAGCCCAGCCGTTTGCAGCAAGCGTTCATTGACGAGCAGGCGGCGCAATGCGGCTACTGCATCAACGGCATGATCATGACCTCGACCGCCTTGCTCAAGCGCAAGCCCAACCCGTCCGAGTCAGAGATCAAAGAGGCCCTCGCAGGCAACCTCTGCCGCTGCGGCACCCATCAACGCATCTGCGCCGCCGTCAAACGCGCCGCCACCGCCTGAAGGAGCACGCCCCATGAAGCACATGAACAGCTCCTCCTCTACCGCGGCCCTCAATCGTCGCGATTGGCTCAAGGCCACCGCCGGTGCGCTGGTGGTCGGCTTCAGCGCCTCGGCCAGCATCGCCCAGACAACCGCTCCGATGCTGCGCGCCGCCAAAAGTGTGGCCAAAGACCAAGTGGATTCGTTCCTGGTGATTGAACCCAGCGGCAAAGTGATTGTGTTTGTCGGCAAGGTGGATTTGGGCACCGGCACCAAGACCGCCCTGGCCCAAATGGCCGCCGAAGAATTGGACGTGGCGTTCGCCAGCATCGAGATGGTGATGGGCGATACCGCCACCACCCCCGACCAATGGCTCACCGGCGCCAACCTCACCATTGCGCAAGGCGGCGGCGAGTTGCGCAAAGCCTGCGCCACGGCCCGTCAGGCCTTGCTGGCCAAAGCAGCACAACGCCTGGGCGTGTCGGCGGCCGAGCTCAGTGTGCGCGACGGTGTGGTTCGCACCAGCCAAGGCAATCGCTCTGTCAGCTACGCCGAGTTGATGCAAGGGGCCAACTCATTCGCGCTGGCCATCGACCCCAAGGCGGCCATCAAACCCGCCAGCAGCTACCGCGTGGTCGGCCAATCCATTCCTCGGGTGGACATTCCTGACAAAGTGACCGGCAAGTTTGTGTATGCACACGATTTCCGTTTGCCGGGCATGTTGCATGCGCGTGTGGTGCGTCCGGATGCCATCGGAGCATCGCTGTTGTCGGTGGATGACAGCCAGGCACGCAAGGTCAACGGGTTTGTGCAAACCGTGCGCAAAGGCAATTTCCTGGCGGTCCTCTCGACCTCAGAGTGGGGCGCCGTCAAGGCTGCGCGTGCGCTCAAAACCCAGTGGGGTGTCTCACTCAAGTTGCCCGAGCAAAAGACGGTTTTCGATTACTGGCGCCGCCAACCCCTGGCCAAGGAGGAGTCCACGCAAAAGGTCGGCGACGCTCCTCAGGCATTGGCGCAAAGCGTGCGTCGCGTCAAAGCCAGCTACGACTTCGCCGTGCAGACCCATGCGTCCATCGGCCCGTCGTGCGCCGTGGCCGAATTCAAGGATGGGAAACTGAATGTCTGGTCGCCCTCGCAGGCCACCCACTCCATGCAAAGCGAGCTGGCCACCATCACGGGTGTCGCCGCCGAGAAAATTCGCCTGGTGTACCTGGACGGCTCAGGCTGCTACGGCCGCAACGGTCATGAAGATGCCACCGCCGATGCCGCCTTGATTGCCACCCTGGTGGGCAAGCCGGTGCGCGTGCAATGGATGCGCGACGATGAGACCGCCCGTGCACCCAAGAGCCCCCCGCGCGCCATCGACATGGAGGCCGGCTTTGACAAGGACGGCAATCTGGTCGCCTGGTCGGCCGATTTCCATATCGCGGTCAACCACATCGTGGCCTTCAAGCCGCTGGATTTCCCGCTCCTGGCCGCCACTGACGTGGGCATGCCCAAGCCCGGCAACTGGGTGGGCTTTTTGTTCCAGAATGCCGGCGCGCCCTACAGCGTGCCCAACATCCGCGTGCAAACCCGCCATGTGGCGGAGACGTTCTTCCGCTCTGCACACCTGCGCAGCCCGGGCCGCATCGAAAACAGTTTCGCCAATGAAGCCTTCATGGATGAGTTGGCCGCAGAAGCCAAACAAGACCCCGCCGAGTTCCGTCTCAAGCATCTGAAAGACCCGCGGGGTGTGGCCGTGATTCAGGCCGCCCTCAAGCGTGCCAACTGGGAGCGCCGCGTCGGACCGCGCGCCCAGGCGGCCAACGCCGAAGTCACCCCAGGTCGCGGTCTGTCCTATGTGCGCTACAACAATTCCACCACCTATGTCGCTGCGGTGGCTGAGGTGGAAGTGAATCAAAAGACGGGGGCTGTGCGTGTGACGCGGGTCTGTGTGGCGCACGACTGCGGTCAGATCATCAACCCGGATGGGGTAACCAACCAGATCGAGGGCGGCGTGATCCAAACCGTCAGCCGCACGCTGATGGAGCAAGTGACCTGGAACGACACCCAAGTCACCAGCGTGGACTGGGCCACCTACCCGATCCTGCGCTTCCCCGATGCACCACGCGTCGAGGTCGACCTCATCAACGTGCCGGGCGAAGTGTCCTGGGGCGCGGGCGAACCCACCGCAACGGCCATTCCTGCCGCCATTGCCAACGCCATCTTTGACGCCACCGGAGCACGCATGCGTTCCTTGCCTTTCACCCCCGACAAGGTGAAGACGGCCCTGGGTCAGGCTCGCACCCCCAAAACCGCATAAGCCTTCGGGACAGCGGCCATGGGAGCGATAGAAAAACAACTGGCGGAGTTCGTGCTTCGCTTGCAGGTCGAACAGATACCGCCGTCTGCTTTGACAGTGATCCGTCGCATGGTCATGGCCGTCATCGGAACGGGGTTTGCCGGGGCCGCCGAGGACGGCGTCGGTCCCCTCCGAGGGCTATTGAAGGAGGAGGGTGGCTCGCCACAAGCAACCACCCTGGTGTTTGGAGACAAACTGCCCGCCAAAGCCGCCGCACAATTCAACGGCACGCTATGCCGCGCATTGGATTTTTGCGATGCCATGGCACCCGGACCCCATATCGGCGCCGCCCTGTTTCCGGCCGCCTTGGCGGCGGCTGAATGGGTGGGGGGATGTTCCGGCGCAGAGTTTCTGGCGGCCCTCACGGCGGGTGCCGAGCTGAGCTCTCGGCTCAATCTGACCGAAGCGCAGTACAACGGCTTCGACCCCACCGGCATCGCTGTGGTCTTCTCTGCCACCGCGGCTGCGGCCAGGATTTTGAAGCTGGATGCCGAGCAAACCTTGAACGCCCTGGCGCTGGCATTCAACCGCTGCGGCGGCAGTTTTCAAAGCCATGTGGACGGCTCGCTGGGCGTTCGCGTCGTCCAGGGCTGGGTGGCGCAGGCGGGTGTCGAGTGTGCGCAAATGGCCTTGCGCGGCATCACCGGGCCGCAGAATTTTTTGACCGGACATTACGGTTACGCCCACTTGTATGGCCGCGATACGCTGGACCCCACGCACGTGGTGGCAGGCCTGGGCTCGCAGTGGAAAGTCCACAACGTCGTGTTCAAGAAGTACCCGAGCTGCGGGGTGACGCAGGGCGTGACGGAATTGACCCTGGCCTTGATCCACGAGCGCGGGCTGCAAGCGCAGGATGTGATTTCCGCACAGGTGACGCTGCCACCCTATGCCCATCGTCTGGTCGGTCACCCCTTCCAGGTGGGTTCCAACCCTCGCGTGGATGCGCAGTTCAGCGCGGCCTATTGTGTGGCCAACGCACTGGTGCGACGTTCGTCACAGCTGCAGCACTTCGCACCCGCACAGGTCCATGACGCGGTCGTGCAAGCCATGATCCAGAAAATCAGCGTGGTGGCAGACCCTGCCTTGGACGCCCGCGGGCACACCGCCGTTGATCTTTGCGTCACCACCGCCGACGGTCAGGCGCATCGCAGATCCCTGGACATTGCACCAGGATTTCCTGGGGCCGAGCTTGATGACGCGCAACATCTGGCGCGCTTCAAGGATTGTCTGGCGTATGCCCCTCACCCGATGAGTGATGCACAAGTGCAGGCCGTGCTGAACACCTTGAACAACTTGAGTCAGCTGTCGGACGTGCGCGAATTGTTGCCCTTGCTGACGGTGCATTGAGGCCACAGCCACATGCACCACCATCCACTGTGAGGTTCAGCCCAGCCGCAAGGCGGCGACTCCGACCAACATGACAGCCGTGCCCACCGCGCGATGGGGGGTGAACCGCTCCTTGAGCAGCCAGGTTCCGAGCACAACCGCAAACAGCACCGAGGTTTCACGCAAGGCAGCCACCATGGCCACTGGCGCCTGTGTCATGGCCCACAGGGCAATACCATAGGACCCCACGCTGGCGATGGCTGCGAATGCATAGGCCCTCAAGCGCTGGCGAACATGGTGGTGCACCACGCTCGCACCCCGCTGACGCAACACCCAAAGCGCATACGGCCAACCCTCCAGGGCAAACAGAAGGCACACGTATTGAAGCGCGGTGCCACCATAGGTGGTGCTGTGGCGCACGCCCAGCCCATCCACCAGGGTATAGGCGGCAATCACTGCCGCATTGATCAAAGCCATCAGTACGGCCCGGGGTTGCCCCAACGCATGGGAGGAAAAGCCCAGCAACAACACCCCCAGAGAAATTCCCGCCACCCCGATCCAGGCCATCGCACTGAGGGACTCGCCCAACACACCTGTGGAAATCCCGGCGACCAGCATCGGTGCGGTCCCGCGCATGAGGGGGTACGTTAACCCCAGATCTCCGTGCTCGTAAGCGCTCACCAGGGCCAGGTAGTAGCCCACATGGATGACCACTGAAGCGCCGATGAAAGGCCAGGTTTCAGCGGGTGGCAACCCCAGCATCGCCACCCCTGGCAAAGCGATGATCGAAGCCATTCCATGGATGCCCGCGGTGTCGATCGATTTCTCGCGGCCGGATTTGATCAGCACATTCCACAAGGCATGCAGCAGCGCCCCAGCCAGGACGGCGGTCACAACCACTGCGCTGAGTCCCATGGCTGCCAATCTCTGAAGCCTGGACTCAACCCTGGGGAAGGGCTCGCCGCTGCTGTACTGCTGTTGCCAGTTCGGCCAGCACCGGTACCGTCTGCGCAAAGCTGATGCAGGCGTCGGTGATGGACACGCCCTCAGCCAGTGGCTGTCCAGCCACCAGATCCTGGCGGCCCTCATGCAAATGGCTTTCGATCATCAAGCCCATGATGCGCCGGTCGCCAATCGCCACTTGCGAGGCAACATCGCTGGCGACCTCGATCTGTTTGCGATGTTGTTTGCTGCTGTTGGCATGCGACACATCGATCATGACCTGTGGAGCCAGGCCTGCGGCCTCCAGTTGACGACAGGCAGCATCCACATCGGCCGCCGAGTAATTGGGTTGCTTGCCACCGCGCAAGATGATGTGCACATCCTGATTACCACGGGTTTCAAAGATGGCCGCTTGTCCCATTTTGGTCATGCCGATGAAGGCGTGTGATGCCCGGGACGCGACCACCGCATCTGCTGCCACCTTGACGCCTCCGTCGGTGCCATTCTTGAAGCCCACCGGACAGGACAGGCCACTGGCCAGTTGGCGGTGGCTTTGGCTTTCGGTGGTGCGGGCACCGATGGCGCCCCAGGTCACCAAGTCACTGATGTACTGCGGACTGAGCAGGTCCAGGAATTCGGTGGCCACCGGCATGCCCAGGTCGATGATGTCCAGCAACAAGCGACGTGCCATTTCCAGCCCCTGGTTCATGGCGAAGCTGCCATCCAGATGCGGGTCGTTGATGTAGCCCTTCCAGCCCACCGTGGTGCGCGGTTTTTCAAAGTACACACGCATCACGATCAACAAATCCCGTGCATGCTTATCTGCCTCGGCCTTGAGCAGGCGCGCATAGGTCATGGCTTGATCGTGGTCGTGAATGGAACAAGGGCCGACCACCACCAGCAAGCGGTCATCTTTCCCCTTCAGCAGCTGGGAAATATCCAGCCGAGAGCGCTCGACCACGGCCAGGTGGGCGGGCGAAGCCGGCCAACGCTCTTCCAGCAACGCCGGTGTGATCAAGGGACGGACCGATGCAATGCGGGTGTCATCGATGCGGGTTTTATCTTGGGTGGACAGCATGCGGATTCAGCGAGTTGGAGGGGAAACACAGGGCATCGGAAGGCGCGCAAAGGCACCCTCCGCACAGCACAGGATCAGGCGCGCAGGGTGGGAATGCCGACACCCGCGGCATCAAAGCCACCATCCACCGCCAGGACCTGGCCATTGATGTAACTGGCAGCGGGGCTGCACAGAAAGCCAACACTGGCCGCGATTTCTTCCAGGCCACCGTAGCGCCCCAGAGGAATGGCGTCGTGGTAGTCCTTGCGAATTGCGGGGGTGTGCACCTGTTTGGCCATCTCGGTCTCCACCGGACCGGGTGCGACGGCATTCACACGCACACCGGCATTGCCGTATTCGACCGCTTGCTGCTTGGTCAGATGGATGACCGCTGCCTTGCTGGTCCCATAGGCCACACGCAAGGTACTGGCGCGCAAGCCCGAGATAGAGGCGATGTTGACCACCGATCCACCGCCGTTTTGCAGCATGACCGCCGCAAACGCCTGCGTACACAGGAACACGCCGTCCAGATTGGTGGCCATGACATGGCGCCATTCCTGAAAACTGGTCTCGGCAATGGGCTTGAACACCGCCACCCCTGCGTTGTTGACCAAGGCATCGACCCGCCCGAAGGCTTTCAAGGTCTCTTGAACGGCCTGTGTCACCTGCGCCTCTTGCGAGACGTCGCAGGTGCAGATGCGTGCGTTGGGATGAGACGACAGCGAGGACAAGGCCTGTTGCAGGCCAGGTCCATCCTGATCGATCATCACCACGCGATGATCGTGGGCCAGAAACCACTGGGCAATGGCGTATCCGATGCCCCGTGCCGCCCCGGTGACGACGGCGACCGGTTGTGTTGAATCAGATGAACCCACGCTGGACTCCAATGGATCAGAAAGGGTCAGAGTTTAAGTGAGACCGCTTTCTGAGCCAACGCGTCCAAGGCCACCGAGCTGGCCTGGATGGCGCTGCGGCGGTGATAGAAATTCAAGGCACGCAGGCCGCCCAGTTCCTCGCCACCGCCGGCACGGCCGGGACCGCCGTGCAGGGACACGGGCATCACATTGCCGTGACCGGTGTGCAAACTGGCCACATCGGGCGAAACAGCGTGCACGCGGCCATGGTGTGAACCCAGGGCAGCGGCGGTGGTGGCGATGAATAGTGGGTCAGCACTGTAGACCGACATCACCAGGGACCCCTCGCCGCGCCGGATGAGTTGATGGGCTTGCTCAATGCTGTCGTACGCCATCAAGGTGGCCACCGGGCCAAAGACCTCCTCTTCGTGCAAGACGCGGGCCTGGGCCGGCTCGCGCGAGCCCAGCAACACCGGGGCCACGCAAGCCGACACCGTGGCATCGGCGTCGACCAGGGCCTGGGTCCGGCCATCAAACAACACCTCGGCCTCGGCTTGAAGTTTGGTGATACCAGCCAGCACACTGTGGTGCTGCTCCTTGCTCACCAGTGAGCCCATGCGCACCGATTCGTTGCGCGGGTTGCCCACGGTGGTCTTGCCCAACTTGGCACTGATGGCCGCTGCAGCGGCCTCATACAAAGCGCGGGGGACAAAGACGCGGCGAATCGCGGTGCACTTTTGCCCCGACTTCACCGTCATTTCTCGCACCACCTCGGAGACCAGCAGCTGAAAGGCTTCGCTGTCGGGCGTGGCTTGGGGATCGAGCAGGGCAGAGTTCAGACTATCGGCTTCGATGTTGCACCGCACCGAACGCTGCGCCACGGCGGGATGCGAACGAATGATTCGCGCCGTCTCGGCCGAACCGGTGAAGGACACCACGTCTTGCGACTCCAGCTGATCCATCAGCCCAGCCGATGAACCACAAATGACCGACAACGCGCCCACCGGCAGGATGTTGGCGTCCACCACATCCTTCACCATCCTCTGGGTCAACCAGGCGGTGGCTGTCGCGGGTTTGATAATGACCGGCACCCCAGACAACAACGCCGGAGCCGCTTTTTCCCACAAGCCCCAACTGGGGAAATTGAAGGCGTTGATCAACAAGGCGACCCCTTGCGTGGGCGTCAGGATGTGCTGGGTTTGAAACAGCGGGTCTTTGCCCATGCGGATACGGTCGCCATCCAGCAACACCTGGGCCTCGCCCAATCCATGGCCCAACTTGGCATAGGTGCCCAGTGTGAAGATGCCGCCGTCGATGTCCACCGCAGAGTCTTTGACGGTGGTGCCCGAGTTGGCGGTGGCGATGTCGTAGTAGGCCGCTTTGTTGTCGGTGAGCACCTTCACGATGTCGCTCAACAGGCCCGAGCGTTGTTGGTAGCTGAGCGCACGCAAGGCCTGGCCACCTTGCTCGCGGGCAAAGCGAAAGCCCTCGGCCAGATCGATGCCAGCATTGGACACCCGGACCAATTCGGTGCCCAGCACCGGGTCGAACAAGGGCGTGCCTTGCCCGGTTCCGGTTTGCCAACGGCCAGCGATGAAGTTAGGGAGCAATTCGGTAGACATCTATCTCTTTCTTGGGGATTGACAGGACTGCCAATCTTGGTTAATGAATTAAATTGCATGTTTTCAGGAAAATTCGTTTGTCTTCCGGAAATCATGAATTGAAAATGCATTTTATTTCATTTTTATGGATTCAACGAGAATCCGTCCCATGACCTCTTCATCGCGACCGGCTCAGCCGGCCTCTTTTTCAGCACCAGTGCCCGTGAGCTTCTGGCAGGCCGCCGCGTTCTGGTTGAAGCTGGGGTTCATCAGTTTCGGCGGTCCGGCGGGTCAGATCGCGATCATGCACACCGAGTTGGTGGAGCGACGTCGCTGGATCTCCGAAAAACGTTTCTTGCACGCGCTGAATTACTGCATGGTCCTCCCCGGCCCGGAGGCCCAGCAGCTGGCCACCTACTTGGGATGGCTGCTGCACAAGACCCGCGGTGGGATCATGGCCGGCGCGCTGTTTGTGCTGCCCTCGCTGTTCATCCTGATCACCTTATCCTGGGTCTACATGGCCTGGGGCGATGTGCCCTGGGTGGCCGGCCTGTTTTACGGCATCAAACCGGCGGTCACCGCCATCGTGGTCCAGGCGGCGCATCGCATTGGCACACGGGCCTTGAAAACCCCCGTGCTGTGGGGGGTGGCCGCCGCCTCATTTGTGGCGATTTTCTGGCTGGACCTCCCGTTTCCCTTCATCGTGCTGGCGGCGGCATTGCTGGGTTTTGTCGGCTCTCGATGGGCTCCCAATCAGTTCAGGATCGGAGGCGGAGCACACGGCAGCTCGCAGCCAGGCTTCGGCCCGGCGCTGATTGATGACGACACACCCCCACCCTCGCACGCCAGGTTCTCATGGGCTCGTCTGACACGGGTCTTGATGGTCAGCGCCGCGCTGTGGTTGATCCCCATGGGCTGGCTGTGCGCCACGGTGGGCTGGAGCCATGCCCTGACCCAGATGGGCTGGTTCTTCACCAAGGCGGCTTTCCTGACCTTTGGCGGCGCCTATGCCGTGCTGCCTTATGTTTACCAGGGGGCGGTAGAGGGTTACGCCTGGCTGTCGCCGGCACAAATGATGGATGGCCTGGCTTTGGGTGAAACCACGCCCGGACCGCTCATCATGGTGGTGGCTTTTGTGGGCTTTGTCGGTGGCTACGCGAAAGCCTTGTTCGGCCCGGAGGCTTTATTTCTGGCGGGTAGCGCGGCGGCCATCGTGGCCACCTGGTTCACTTTTTTGCCCTCGTTCCTGTTCATTCTGGCCGGTGGCCCCCTGGTCGAGTCGACCCAGAACCAACTGAAATTCACCGCCCCCCTGACAGCCATCACCGCCGCCGTGGTGGGTGTGATCGTCCAATTGGCGCTTTTCTTTGGCTATCACATCCTCTGGCCGCAAGGCGCCGGCACCGGTTTTGATGCCCTCTCTGCCTTGATCGCCCTGGGAGCCGCTTTTGCACTCTTGCGATTCAAGTGGCCGGTGACCCATGTCATTGCCGCATCCGCCGTGGTGGGATTGATCGTCAAACTCGCTGCGTGAACACCCACCTGCAAACTCGGGCACAGCGCCCGGTAACCACGTCATGCATCCCAGGCACAATAAGCCATGCCTATCTTGCCTTCGTTCATTGCCCCCACCGCTTATCAAGACCCAGACCAGGCTCTGGCCCAGGTACAACGCCTGTATCAACAATCCGTGGAGCACTTGCGTGAAGCCATGCAGCGGTTTGTGGCCGGTGAAACCTTCAGCGACCGGGTCCGCGCCTTCTATCCCTTTGTGCGGCTGCAAACCGACACCGTGCTGCGCAGCGACCTGCAGGATGCCTCCTTGCTGAGCTACGGCTTTGTAGCCGGACCGGGACGTTATGAAATCACACTGACCCGCCCAGACCTCTTTGAGCGCTATTACCGCGAGCAATTCGAATTACTGATCCGCAACCACGGGGTATCGCTGGAAGTGGGGGTCAGTCATCAGCCCATGCCGGTCCATTTTTCATTTGCCGACCACGACCATGTGGAGGGCGAGCTCAGTCCCGCACGACGACAGTTGATGCGAGACATCTTCGATCTGCCCGATCTGTCGGCGATGGACGACGGCATCGCCAACGGCACCTGGACACCACGGGCGGGCGATGCACAACCGCTCGCGCTCTTCACCGCCCCACGGGTCGACTACTCCTTGCACCGCTTGCGCCATTACACCGGCACACGCCCCGACCATTTCCAGAACTTTGTGTTGTTCACCAACTATCAGTTTTACATCGATGAGTTCGTGCGCCTTGGTCATGCGGCCATGTCCGACCCCAACAGCGACTATGTAGCCTTTGTCGAACCTGGCAACCTGGTCACCCGCCGTCAGGGACAAGCCCCCGAGAAAGAGGACGCCCTGGGCGCAGCCCTGCCCCGGTTGCCCCAAATGCCGGCCTACCACCTGCGGCGCAACGATCGGAGTGGCATCACCATGGTGAACATCGGTGTGGGGCCGGCCAACGCCAAGAACATCACCGATCACATCGCCGTGTTGCGTCCTCATGCCTGGTTGATGCTGGGGCATTGCGCCGGCCTGCGCAATTCCCAGCAACTGGGGGACTATGTGCTCGCCCATGGCTACGTGCGGGAAGACCATGTGCTGGACGAAGAGTTGCCGCTGTGGGTACCCATCCCAGCTCTGGCCGAAATACAACGCGCGCTGGAGCAGGCGGTGGCCGATGTGACGCAATGTTCGGGTGCCGACCTCAAGCGCATCATGCGCACCGGCACGGTGGCCAGCACCGACAACCGCAACTGGGAATTGCTGCCAGACAACACCCCACAGCGCCGCTTCAGCCAAAGCCGTGCCGTTGCCCTGGACATGGAAAGTGCCACCATTGCCGCCAATGGATTTCGCTTCCGCGTTCCCTACGGTACCTTGCTGTGCGTGAGCGACAAGCCTTTGCACGGTGAAATCAAATTACCCGGCATGGCCAATCACTTTTACCGAGAACGGGTGGATCAACATTTGCGCATCGGCATGCGGGCGCTCGACTTGTTGCGCAGCCAAGGGGCCGCGCAGTTGCACAGCCGCAAGCTGCGCAGTTTTGCCGAGGTGGCCTTCCAATGAGCGACGCCGTGGCCACACACCCCGAGCCCTACCTGGTCTGCGACCGTCTGCACAAACGTTTCGGCCAGGCCATCGCGGTCGATGGGGTCTCGTTTCAAATCCACGCCGGTGAATGCCTGGGGGTCATCGGGCCCAATGGAGCGGGCAAAACCAGCACGCTTCGCATGTGCCTGGGGCTGAGCCAACCCGACAGCGGGGAGGTGCGGGCTTTTGGTCTGCACATGCCCAAGGACATGTTGGCCATCAAGTCGCAATTGGGCGTGGTGGGGCAATTCGACACGCTGGACCCAGACTTCACCTGCGCCGAAAACCTGTTGGTCTATGGTCGCTACTTTGGCATCAAGTCCGCGGTGTTGCGTGAACGCATACCCAGCCTGCTGGAATTCGCCGCCTTGACCCACAAGGCGCAGGCCAAGCCTGGAGAATTGTCGGGCGGCATGAAGCGTCGCTTGAGCCTGGCGCGTGCCCTGGTCAACAACCCCAAGCTGTTGTTGCTGGACGAACCCACCACCGGGCTGGACCCACAGGCACGCCACCTGATGTGGGAGCGTTTGCAACAACTGCTCAAGCAAGGTAAATCGATCTTGCTGACCACCCACTTCATGGACGAAGCCGAACGCCTGTGCGATCGACTGCTGGTGCTGGACCATGGCCGTATGCTGGCCGAAGGCCGCCCGCGAGAACTGATCAGCCAGCACCTGGAGGCCGATGTGGTGGAGGTCTACGGACCCGAAGCCCTGCAACTGCTCCAGGCTCCCTGGACCTCGATGGCCGAACGCGTTGAACGCAGCGGAGAGACCGTGTTTTTCTATACCCATGATGCCCAGCCCTTGCTGCAGGCACTGAACCAGCAGCCGCAATTGCGCGTGCTGCATCGCCCCGCCAATCTCGAGGACCTGTTCCTCAAACTCACGGGTCGGCAGATCCGAACGGAGGGATGATGCGCTGGTGGCCTGTCTTTCTTCGCAATTTGCTGGTCTGGCGCAAATTGGCCATACCGAGCGTGATCGGCAACATTGCCGAACCGCTGATGTGGTTATTGGCCTTTGGCTATGGCTTGGGGGCTTTGGTCGGTGAGGTGAAACTCGGGGATGAGCAGGTGCCCTATCTGGTCTTTTTAGCCAGCGGGTCGATCTGCATGAGCGCCATGAACGCCGCCACCTTCGAGGCCTTGTATTCGGCGTTCTCGCGCATGCATGTGCAAAAAACCTGGGATGGCATCTTGAATGCGCCCGTTCGATTGAACGATGTGGTGCTGGCCGAGATGCTGTGGGCGGCGTTCAAATCGGTGTTCTCGGTCAGCGCCATTTTGTTGGTGATGCTGGCCTTGGGTGTCAGCCACAGCCCCAAACTGTTGCTGGCCTGGCCCTTGTTGCTGGGGGTGGGCATCACCTTCAGCTGCCTGGCCCTGATCTTCAACGCCCTGGCCAAGAACTACGATTTTTTCACCTATTACTTCACCCTCTTCCTGACCCCCATGATGTTTTTGAGCGGGGTGTTTTTCCCACGTGACCAGTTGCCGGTCTGGGTGCAATGGATCTCGGCCTGGTTGCCCCTGACACAAGCGGTGGAGTTGGTGCGCCCCTTGTTCATGGACCGCTGGCCCGACCCTTTCCTCACCCCCGTGCTGGTGCTCACTGCCTACGCAACGGTTGGCTATCTGTTGGCTTTGCGCCTGACACGACGTCGATTCCGTTTATGAGGGCGGGATTGTCAGGTCCGAGTTCTCTATTTCCTTTAAGCTTGCGGCCATCATTCACTGACATGGGAGCCTTGCCATGAGCGATTCCACCGCTTTCGATTTCTCGAAATTTGTGCCCGGTTTCGACTTCCTGAAACAGCTCTCGGGTGCCGGTGCCCAGGCAAACATGCCAACGGCCTCCTCCTGGATCGCTCCCACGCTCGACCCTGAAGAGTTGGACAAGCGCATTCAAGAGTTGAAAACAGTGCACTTCTGGCTCGACCAAAACACCAAGGCGGTGAGCGCCACCATCCAGGCGTTGGAGGTGCAGCGCATGACCCTGGCCACCCTGCGCGGCATGAACCTGAGCATGAATGAGCTGGCAGAGTCGCTCAAGATCAAGCCCGAGTCGATGTCCTCGATGTTCACTCCGGCAGCTGGATCCCAGGCCAGCACCTCCGCTCCCGGGGCAGAGGCGCCCTCGACAAACGACAGTTCCCCACCTGCCGGTCCTGCCGAATCGACAGAATCCATCACCCCCCCTGCCGGGGTCGATCCCATGGCTTGGTGGGGTTCGCTCACGCAGCAGTTCCAGCAAATCGCCCAACAAGCGATGACCGATATCCAACGCAGCGCGCCGCCGGCGTCCGGATCGAGTACGGCACCTGCCCAGCCAAAGGACCCCAAACCTCGCACCCAAGCCTCGGGAGCAACCGGGAAAAAAACGTCTGCGAAAACTTCGGCTGCGCGAAAATCTGCCGCATCCAGCCCACGCTCAACTCGTTCATGAAACTGTTTCCCTATGGTCACGCCACCCACCCGCAATGGGGCATGGCTGCTGAATTGGTGCTGGCGCAGTTGCGGGCCCATCTGGCTTCTCCCGACTATGCCGATGCGCCCACGCTGGGCCTGCTCTACATCACCGACCACTACGCTGCAGATGCCCAGGACATCCTCGATCACCTGAGCAGCGCATTGCCCTCAGTGACCGACTGGAGTGGTACCGTGGGCGTGGGTATAGCGGCCAACAATGTCGAGTATTTCGATGAACCCGCCTTGTCGGTGATGCTGTGCGAGCTGCCGCCCAACCAATACCGGGTTTTCAGCGGGGTCGCGCCCCTGCACACCCATGAGGCCCATGGTTTTGTGCCTCACACGGCCTTGCTGCATGCCGATGGCGAGACACCTGATGTAGCTGAACTCATCACCGAGCTGGCCCAGCGAACCCGCAGTGGCTATGTGTTTGGCGGACTCAGCTCAAGCCGACACCAAAGTGCACAGTTTGCGTTGGGTGCGCAAGGCGCCCTGCCCGGCCAGGGTGCTCAACGCGGGGTGTTTCATGGCGGACTGAGCGGCGTGGCCTTTGGTGCCCAGGTCGCCCTGATCTCACGTGTCACGCAAGGATGCATGCCCGTCTCACCCGCGCGCGAGATCACCGACTGCGAGGGGCATCTCATCCTCGGCCTGGATCACCAGCCAGCACTCGAGGTCCTGTTGCGCGACCTGAACATCAGCCTGTCCGAGCCTCAGGCGGCCATGACCCAGGTGCGGCGCACCTTGGCGGGCTTAACGACTGCGCACCAAACGCCCGTTCGGCGCACAGGCGAATTTGGTGAAGAAGTGCTGGTGCGGCACATCATTGGGCTGGACCCCGCACGACAGGCGGTGGCGATTGCACAAGCGGTGGAGCCAGGGATGCAGTTGACCTGGTGCCAACGTGACGTCACCAAGGCGCGCGCCGACTTGCTGCGCATCGGCACAGAAATTCGCGAAGCCCTCGAACCCGAAGAATTGCCCGAGGCACTGGCTTTACAAATGACGCATGAAAGCTTGTCCGAGCCGCACCCGGCACGTCGCATGGCCGGCGCCATTTATGTCAGTTGCGTCGGGCGCGGTGGACCGCACTTTGGCGCCCCCAGCGCCGAATTGCAATGGGTTCGTCGCGCCTTGGGCGATGTCCCGCTGGTGGGCTTTTTCGCGGGCGGTGAAATCGCCCACCAACATTTGTACGGCTATACCGGTGTGTTGACCGTTTTTACTTCTGAGGCTTGAAGACAGCATGAAAACTTCTGTGGGACTGATTGGCCTGGGTGCCATGGGCTCAGGCATGGCTGGCTCGCTGCGGCGCGCGGGTCATGACGTGCATGTGTATGACATCCGTCCAGGCGTGGCCAGCACCTTTGCCCAGGCGGGTGGACAGGCCTGCGACACCCTGGGGGAGCTGGCGGCCGCCTGCGACGTGGTGATTTCAGTCGTGGTCAATGCCGCACAAACCGAAGAGGTCCTGTTCGGTCCCGGCCGGGATGGCAGTGGTTGCGTCGCGTTCATGAAGCCAGGCAGCACTTTTGTGATGTGCTCGACGGTGGATCCGCAGTTTTCGGTCCGTCTTGAGCAACAACTGGAAGCGCTGGGCCTGCACTATGTGGACGCGCCCATATCGGGCGGTGCCGCCAAGGCCGCCAGCGGCGAGATGACCATGATGACCGCCGCCAAACCCGAAGCCTACGCGCGTTGCGAGCATTTGTTTCATGCGATGGCGGGCAAGGTGTACAAGCTGGGCGACAGCGCGGGCGCGGGCAGCAAGGTAAAAATCATCAACCAGCTGCTGGCCGGGGTGCATATCGCCGCCGCCGCAGAGGCCATGGCACTGGGCCTGCGTGAAGGGGTGGATGCCAACGCCTTGTACGAAGTCATCACCCACAGCGCGGGCAACAGCTGGATGTTTGAAAACCGCATGGCCCATGTGCTGGCCGGCGACTACACGCCTTTGTCGGCGGTGGATATTTTCGTCAAGGATTTGGGGCTGGTGCTCGACACTGCGCGCGCCAGCAAATTTCCGCTGCCCCTGTCCAGCACCGCGCACCAGATGTTCATGCAGGCATCGACCGCCGGTTACGCCCGGGAAGACGACAGTGCGGTGATCAAGATCTTCCCTGGCATCACCTTGCCAGAAGGCAAGAAGACTTCCTCTTAAACGCCTCGGCTGCGGTCCTCACGGAAGCGCTTGGCAAAGCCGGCAAAGTCGCCCGCATCCAGCGCGTCGCGAACCTCTTGCATCAGGTTCAGGTAGTAGTGGAGGTTGTGCACCGTGGCCAGCATCGGGCCCAGCATTTCGCCGCAACGGTCGAGGTGGTGCAAGTACGCACGGCTGAAGCCGCCGCTGGGTTGGCCATCAGAACGTATGTGCCCTTTGCAGGTGTAGCAGGTGCATGAGGGGTCGATGGGCTCATGATCGGTCTTGAAGCGGGCGTTGCGAATCTTGAGGTCGCCGTACCGTGTGAAGAGGTGACCGTTGCGAGCGTTGCGCGTTGGCATCACGCAGTCGAACATATCGACGCCACTGGCCACGCCTTGCACCAGGTCTTCCGGCGTACCCACCCCCATCAGGTAGCGCGGCTTGTGCTCGGGCAAGCGGTGCGGCGTGTGCGCCATGATGCGCAGCATGTCCTCCTTGGGTTCGCCCACGCTGACTCCACCAACGGCGTACCCTGGCAAATCCAGTGCCACCAGCGCTTGCAAGGATTGCTCGCGCAGAGATTCAAACATGCCACCCTGGACGATGCCAAACAAGGCGTTGGGGTTCTCAAGTCGCTGGAACTCGTCCAGACAACGCCTGGCCCAGCGCAAGCTCAACTCCATGGAGCTGCGGGCTTGCGACTCGGTCGTCAAATGACCGCCAACCTCATAGGGCGTGCACTCGTCGAACTGCATCACGATGTCGCTGTTGAGCACCGTCTGAATCTGCATACTGATTTCGGGCGTGAGAAACAACTTGTCGCCGTTCACCGGCGAGGCAAATCGCACACCCTCCTCGCTGATTTTTCGCATCTCCCCCAGAGACCACACTTGAAAACCACCGCTGTCGGTCAGGATGGGGCGATCCCAGCGTTCAAACCCATGCAGGCCACCAAAGCTTTTCATGATGTCCAGGCCTGGGCGCATCCACAAATGGAAGGTGTTGCCCAGGATGATCTGCGCGCCCATCTCCTCCAGGCTGCGCGGCATCACGCCCTTGACCGTGCCATAGGTGCCCACTGGCATGAAGATGGGGGTTTGCACCACGCCATGGCGCAAGCTCAGACGCCCACGGCGGGCCTGGCCCTCGGTTCGAAGCAGTTCAAATTCGAGCATGCTCACTCTTTCTATTCATCACGTGTTTGAAGGGCCGGACGCTCGAGGGAGGATGCGCGTTGCAGCAACATGGCGTCTCCGTAACTGAAAAAACGATAGCCCGAGGCCACTGCATGCCGGTACAAATGCATGGCATGTTCGTAACCGCTGAAGGCACTCACCAACATCAACAAGGTGGAGCGGGGCAAGTGAAAGTTGGTCAACAACACATCGACCACCTGGAAACGAAAGCCAGGGGTGATGAAGATCTGGGTATCGCCACTCGTTTGGCCACTGCTGGCCCACGACTCGAGCGTGCGCACGGTGGTGGTCCCCACCGCCAGCACACGACCGCCACGAGCGCGGCAAGCTTCGATGGCCTCGACGGTGGAGGCGGGAATTTGGTACCACTCGCTGTGCATGCGGTGCTGGCTCAGGTCTTCGGTCTTGACCGGCTGGAAAGTGCCGGCCCCCACATGCAAGGTCACACTGGCTCGTTCAATGCCGCGCTCGCTCAAGGCCTGCAATACCCCGTCGTCAAAATGCAGCGCCGCTGTCGGTGCCGCCGCTGCGCCGGGATGGCGCGCGAAAACCGTTTGATAGCGCTGCACGTCCTGCGCGGAATCGGCATGCTCGATGTAGGGAGGCAATGGCACATGGCCGTGTTCACGCATCAGCCGGTGCGGATCATCACTGAAAGCCAGACGGAACAGCTGCCCGTCCTGGTCCGGCCAGCGGCCGAGCAACTCGGCGCGAAAGCCCCCGTGCATGTGCAACACCGCGCCCACCGGCGGCTTTTTGCTCACCTTCATGTGGGCCACCACCTGATGCTGAGGACCTTGGCCCGTGGGATCGGGCGGCAGCACCCGCTCCACCAGCAACTCGAGTTTGCCGCCGCTGGCTTTTTCACCAAAGAGCCGGGCTTTGACGACTTCGGTGTCGTTGAACACCATCAGGTCACCCGCTTGCAGCAAGTCGGGCAATTCACGAAAGATGCGATCCACAGGATCTTGCGCACGCCCATCGAGCAAACGCGACGCACTGCGTTCAGCGGTGGGGTGTTGAGCGATCAGCTCGGGAGGCAATGAAAAATCGAAGTCAGACAGCGTGAATGAACGCGGTTCGACGGAGGGCGGGAAGGGGTGCATGGGCTTGAGGGCCGGACGGGCCCGTTCCAAGTGAAGAGGGCCGGATTGTGCCACGACCGCCTGAACAAACCACCCCTGAAGGGCTTGGACGAGAGGGCGCTGAAGCTCAGTGCTTGTGCGTCATCGAGCCTGCGCCTGACGCGGCCGCAGGCATTTGCACCGGCACCTGAATGCTCTGTTGACTTTGGACCCCTTGGGCGTTACGAAAACTCAGGACCAAGCCAATGCTGGTGTTGGGGTTGAGCGGCCCTTTCAAATCCATCAGCATGACGTGATAGCCACCCGGCTTGAGCTCGACCGTCTTGCCCGCAGGCAAACTCAGTGCGGGCACAGCGGCCATTCGCATCACATCCTTGTCCATTTTCATTTCATGGATCTCGGTGACAGCGGCCACCGTGGATTGGACGGCCACCAACTGGGTGCCCTCTTGAGCCGTGATTTTCATGAAAGCGCCGGTGGCCTTTTGCCCGGGCACGGTGGGGCGCACCCAGGCATCGCTGATGGTGACCTGGGCCCAGGCAGGCAGAGCCAGGCCCGCCAACAAGGCGAAGCGCATCAGGCGGGTGATTCGGGGCAAGGGTAATGAGAATGACATCGGCGCAGATTCTAGAACAGCCCCAGCGCACCCCGTCGCCGGCGAGCGAGGTACCGATGAACAGATGCCGCCCACACTTGACATCCGTCAAAGACCAGCCAGCCTCCTTGCACGATGATGAACGCCTATGAATCAAGGAGTCCTTATGAAACCCGACCAGCTCGACGCCCTGCGCCAGCGCCTGCTCAACCATCGCGATGAATTGATGGCCCGGATTGCCCAGCAACGCGGCGGGCAGGTTGGACGGGTGCAAGCCGCGGTTGATCAGTTCAACCACAGTGAGGATGCCCACGCGCAAAACATGACCGAGCGTGATCTGGCCTTCGCCATTGACGAGCATGAAAGCGCCGAGCTCAACGGAGTGCAAGCGGCCTTGGTGAGGATCCGAGAGGGCAGCTACGGCGACTGCGTCGACTGCGGTCAGAGCATCACTTTGCCACGTCTGCAGGCCAATCCGGAAGCCGAGCGCTGCCTGCCTTGCCAGACCCGGTGGGAAAAAAAACACCCCTACTGAGCTCGGTGGTCCCGAGCTTGGACCGGCCAATCAGGAGGCCGGCGTGACGGTTTGCTCGATGGCTCCGAACATGCTCAGGCCGTCAGGGCCTTTCATCTCGATGCGGACGGTATCGCCGTACTTCATGAAGTCGGTGGAGGGCTGCCCATCAAGCAGGGTTTCGATGGTGCGTTTTTCAGCAATGCAGCTGTAGCCTTTGGGCCATTCCTTGCGACCCTGGTTCTCAATGCCGCGGTTGCTGACCGTGCCGCTGCCGATGATGCTGCCCGCACGCACGTTGCGGGTTTTGCACAAATGTGCGATCAGCTGACCGAAGTGGAAAGTCATGTCCTGCCCGGCGTCACACATGCCGACTTTTCGGCCATTCCAGGTGGTCTGCATGGTGAGGTGCACACGGCCATGGTCCCAGGCGGCACCCAATTCGTCGAGCGTCACGGCCACCGGGCTGAAAGAGGTGGCGGGCTTGCTCTGTAAAAAACCGAAGTATTTGGCCAGCTCATCAGAGACCAAGTGACGCAGTGAGACGTCATTGGCCAGCATGACCAGGCGGATGCCCTCCAGGGCCTGCTCGGGGCTGGCCCCCATCGGTACATCACCCGTCACCACGGCCATTTCGGCCTCGAAGTCGATGCCCCAGTCCTCGCTGCGGCACACAATGGGGTCGGTCGGGCCCATGAAATCATCGCTGCCGCCTTGGTACATCAAGGGCTCGATGTAGTAACTGTCGGGAACATTCGTGGCGCTGGCTGCCCGCACGAGTTCCACATGGTTGATATAGGCGGATCCGTCGGCCCATTGATAGGCGCGCGGCAGCGGAGCCATGCAACGGCGTGCATCGAATGGAAACGCATGCCTGGCCTTGCCCTGGTTGAGCGTTTCGTACAGGTCCTGCAGTTGCGGCGACAGAAAACCCCAATCGTCCAGCACCTGCTGCATGCGGTGGGCGATGCCGCTGGCAAAGTGGGCCATGCTGAGATCGCGTGACACAACCACCAGCTGGCCGTCGCGGGAACCGTCCTTGTAAGTCGCAAGTTTCATGGCTTTCTTTCTGGTGAAAACGTGACCGACGCACATGAGGAACCACCCGCTTGGGTGGACAATCGGCGCTGGTGCAACACGTTCCAATGATTGCGAGCCATTCTACAAAGCCCCCCAAGCCATCATGACCCACGCCGATTCGCGCTCGATCCACCGAACCCGTTGTCGCCACCTGGCCTGGGCTGCGCTGGGGGTGATCGGCGTGCACCTGGCCTTGCTCAGCCCCCCCGTGGCACATCTGACGGGGTTGAGTGTGAAGGCCTCACAAGGGTCAGCACGCCCGGTCAGAACCCCTGCCGTCCCGGACCTTGCCGGGACCTCTAGCGGCTCGCCAGCGCTTCGTCTGGACTGGGCCGTGCAGCACTCAGCTGCCAACGACCCCAGCCCTTCCGTCAGCTCAGGTTCGCTGAGCTCAACCCCAGAACCCCTGGACACACAGACCTGGGAAATGGCTCAGTCAAGCACTACCCCCATTCCTGCAAGTGAGCAATCACCATCATCAGGACCAACGATTGCAAAGGAGACACAGCCATTCAAACCTCCTGCTGCCGGGAAACTGCAGTTCGATGTGTTGGGCAAGATCAAGGGCTTTGGCTACACCGTCAGCGGCGAATTGGTGTGGTCACAGGATGGTCGTCGCTACCAGTCCCGATTTGAAATCGGCATGCCTTTGCTGGGTTCGCGGGTCCAGACCAGCCAGGGGGAAATCACCCCTCAAGGGTTGGCGCCGATCCGTTTTGGGGACAAGGTGCGCAGCGAGCAGGCCGCCCATTTTGATCGCGACAAGGGTCTCATCAGTTTCAGCGCCAACACCCCCTCCATCCCGTTGGAGGCCGGTGCACAGGATCGACTGAGCCTGTTTATGCAACTGGCCGCTCAACTGGCCGGTGCCCCGCAACGCTATCCCACCGGCACCTTGATCACGGTACAAACCGTCTCTGCTCGCGAGGCCGAGCCCTGGACTTTTCGGGTCGATGCGGCCGAAATGCTGCCATTGCCAATCGGTCCCCTGAATGCGATTCGCCTGACCCGGCTGCCCAGACAACCCTACGATCAACAGGTGGACCTTTGGTTTGCCCCCACCATGGGCTATTTGCCGGTACGCTTGCGGGTGACACATCCCAATGGGGATGTGGCCGACCAAGTGTTACGCAAATTCGACCCCTCCTGACACGATCCCTACCCTTGAAGTCTGTCCGCCAGCGCCCAACTGCCGCCTTATGAACACCCTTTACGACTCCGATTCCTTTGTGGTCGTGCACCTGCAAGCCCCAGGGCACGCCCGGTCCGTCGACACCGACGCTGCGGCCCGTCAGGATTTGCCGCTCATGCCCAGACACGGCTTCGAAATCGTGGATAAGCGCTCAGGCAAAGAGGTTTATCTGGATGGCTCATGGGCCGAATTGTTCCAACTGCACCTGGAAGCCTGGAAACGCAACAGCCCGACCCAGGAAGAGGTGGAGGCCACGCTGGAGCAATACAGCGGCCTGGCCCAGCAACCCGTGCTGGTTCACTGATCAGCCGTTGAGCCGGCTTATTCCGGTTCGATCTTCGCGTCCCGAACCACCTTGGCCCAGCGTGGGGCCTCGGCTTTGATCAGGGCGGCAAATTGTTCGGGGGTTCCCCCGGCCGCCTCGTTGCCCTGGCTGATGATCTTTTCTCGCAAGTCCGGGTCCTGCAGGGCCTTGTTGCATGCCGTGTTGAGCACCCGAATGAGTTCTGGCGGCAATCCTTTGGGGCCAACAATGCCCTGCCAATTCAGCACCTCCACCGCCGGATAGCCTTGCTCGGCCATGGTCGGCACATCTGGCAACAGCGGCGAGCGGGTCTTGCTGGTGATTGCCAACGCACGGAACCGCCCGCCCTTGATCGAAGGCATGGCACTGTACATCTGCTCGAACATCATGTGGACCTGTCCACCCATCAGGTCGGTGGCACCGGCAGCCCCACTTTTGTAGGGCGCATGAATCATGTCGATGCCGGCGGAATGTTCGAACAAGGCACCACTCAAGTGGTGCGTGCCGCCAATGCCGCCAGAGGCGTAACTTAACTTGCCCGGTGCCGCCTTGGCCGCGGCCACAATGTCCTTGACCGACTTGTAAGGTGACTCGGCACGCACCATCAATGCCAGCGGGCCGCGCTCGATCAGGGCGATCGGAACGATGTCATTCAAAGGATCGAAATTCAGCTTCTTGAACAGCGCGTGATTGACCGCCAGCGGAGCAAAGTTGCCCATGCCGATGGTGTAGCCGTCGGGGCGAGCACGGGCAATCATCTCGGTGCCGATATTGCCACCGGCACCGGCCTTGTTGTCCACAATGATGGGCTGACCCAGCAAGGCCGACATCACCTTGGCCACCTGACGGGAACGCGAATCGGCATTGCCTCCTGCGGCATAAGGGCAGACCCAGGTGATGGGTTTGCTGGGGTATTTGTCTTGCGCCAGCGAGCTCAGGGGAGCCACCGCTGTCAGGAAAGCGGCCTGGGAGGCCGAGTGTTGCAAGAAATGTCGGCGATTGATGCGATACATGGTGGACTCAGGCAAAGCGGCGGATGGCGTCCGCCAGGGTAGAGACCATTTGGTCGATGTGTTCATTCTCGACGACAAAGGGAGGCGCCAAAACCAGGTTGTCACCCGAGGGCCGCACCAGCACACCCCGGTGGTAGCAGTCCAGGAAAATGTCGTACGCTCGCTTGCCCGGCGAACCGGCCAAAGGTGCGAGCTCGACAGCACCGGCAAGACCATGGCTGCGAATGCCGATCACGTTGGGCAAGCCCTTGAAGGCCGAGTGCATGGCGTCTCCAAGCACGCGCCCCATCGCCCCAGCTCGCGCAAACAAATCCTCCTCTTTGAACAATTTGAGGGTAGCCAACGCTGCCGCACAGGCCACCGGATGTCCCGAATAGGTGTAGCCGTGGAAAAACTCGACGCCATGTTCGGGCACGCCAGAGTCCATCATGGTGGTGTAGATGTGATCCCGGCAAATCACGCCACCCAAGGGGATGATGCCGTTGGTCACACACTTGGCAAAGTTCAGCATGTCGGGCACGACGCCATAAAAATCGGCTCCGAAAGGAACGCCCAGACGGCCAAAGCCAGTGATGACCTCGTCAAAAATCAGCAAGATGCCGTGCCGCGTGCAGATCTCGCGCAAGCGTTTCAGATAGCCCTGGGGCGGCAAATACCACCCGGCGCTGCCAGCCACCGGCTCGACGATGATGGCCGCCACGTTGCTCGGGTCATGCAGTGGCAAGATTCGCTGCTCGAGCTCGTTCAAATACGACTCATCAGCCTGGGGCTCAACACCGTTGTAGTAGGCGTTGCGCTCGGGGTGGTGAAAAAAGGGCATGTGGTCCACACGGGGCAGCAAGGCGGTACCGAACATCTTGCGGTTAGAGGGAATGCCCCCCACGCTCATGCCTCCAAAGCCCACGCCATGGTAGCCACGCTCTCGCCCAATGAAAACGTTGCGATGCCCTTCACCCCGCGCCCGGTGATAAGCCAGCGCCACCTTGAGTGAGGTGTCGGCCGCTTCCGAGCCGGAATTGCAAAACAGCACTTTGTTGAGGTCGCCGGGGGCGAGTGCTGCAATCATTTCGGCGGCCTGGAAGGCCTTGTCGTTGCTGGCTTGAAAAGCAGTGGCGTAGTCCAGGGTGTCGAGTTGCTGTTTGATCGCCTCGTTCAGAGAGCGCCGGTTGTGCCCGGCGCCCACGCACCACAGGCTGGAGATGCCGTCCACCACCTGGCGCCCGTCATGGGTAGTGAAATGCATGCCATTGGCGGCCACAAACACCCGCGGATCCTTGCGGAAATGTCGATTGGGGGTGAAGGGCAACCAATGGTTGTCCATTTGAAAATCGTGATCACTCATGCTGTCTCCCACAAGCCCATCAGGGGCAAAAGCGGATTGTGCATCGAAAATTACAATCACCCCATGTCTGCCTACATACTCAACCTCTCCTGCCCCGACCGCACCGGCATCGTCCACGCCGTATCGGGCTTTCTACTCGAACGCGGAGGCAACATCGAGGAGGCGGCCCAATACAACGACCGCGACACGGGGCTTTTCTTCATGCGGGTGCGCTTTGCCAGTGAACTGCCCGCCGACGCCTTGCGTGATCAATTGTCTGGGCTGGCCAGCAGCTTTGATATGCGCTGGTCCCTGCACGACGCCTCACAACCCATGCGCTGCGTGATCATGGTCAGCCGCGAAGGCCATTGCCTCAACGATTTGCTGTTTCGCTGCCATAGCGGCCTGCTGCCCCTGGACGTGCGCGCCATCATCAGCAACCACCGCGATTTCTATCAGCTGGCGGCCAGCTACAACATTCCTTTCCACCACATTCCGGTCAGCGCAGCCACCAAGGCCCAGGCCGAGGCCCGTCAACTCGAAATCATCAACGCCGAACAAGCCGAGCTGGTGGTGCTGGCCCGCTACATGCAAATCCTGTCAGATGACCTGTGCCGCCAGCTGCAGGGTCGGGCGATCAATATTCATCACAGTTTCCTGCCCAGTTTCAAGGGGGCAAAGCCCTACTACCAAGCGCATGAGCGCGGCGTCAAACTGATCGGTGCAACGGCCCACTACGTGACCGCCGACCTGGACGAAGGACCCATCATCGAACAGGACGTGGCACGGGTGGACCACAGCAAAACCGTCGAAGACCTGACCGCCATTGGCCGCGATACCGAGAGCCAGGTGCTGGCCCGTGCCGTGAAGTGGCACAGCGAGCACCGGGTTCTGTTGGACGGCCACAAAACGGTCATCTTCAAATAAGCCACTCACCTCGCTGTTTCGCCCCAAGATGAGCTCTCGCATCCCGCCGATCCAGTGCCTCTTGACCTTCGAGGCCCTGGCACGCTTGCGCTCGGTCACCCAGGCGGCTGAGGAGTTGTGCGTCACCCCGAGTGCCGTGAGTCACCGGGTGCGCCAACTCGAGCAGATCATGGGCACCAAGCTGTTTGGACGGGCAGATTTTTCTCTCACGACCGAGGGCAATGAATATCTGGCCCATGTGCGTGAAGGGCTGGCCAGCCTGGAGCGGTTCCCAGGACAGAACACGCCGGTGAGTGGGCGGCGCAAGCTGCGGTTGGCGGTCACCCCCACCTTTGCCCGCTCCATCCTCATGCCGCGTCTGCGCCATTTCGCCGAGACTTACCCTGAAATCGACCTCACCCTGCAAGTCACCATTCCCTTGCTGGACGTGGTGGCCGAGGACGCTGATCTGACGATTCGTTTTGGCACCGGCCGCTATGCCGATGTCGAGCATGTCTGCATCATGAAAGACGTGGTGACACCGGTCGCTTCGCCGGCGTATGTGCGCGAGCATGGTCCTTTCGATGACCCACAGGATCTTGCCGACGCCACCCTCCTGCGCAGCCCACTGGAGCCTTGGCGCACCTGGTTTGCGGCCCACGACCTGGATTGGCCCGAGCCGATTGACGGCTCCAGCTTCAACGATGTCGGGCTGGTGTGTGATGCCGCCGCCCAAGGTCTGGGCGTGGGGCTGGTTCGCCTCAAATTGGGCGCTCCCTGGCTGGACAACGGCACCCTGGTGCGCCTGTCAGCCCGGCAGGTGCCCAGCCCCCATGCGCACTACCTGTGTTGGCGCTCGGGGGCCATGGATCGGTGGGAGTGCGCCACGTTTTCCGAGTGGCTCAGTCACACCCTGGCCTGAAGGGCCAGCTTCACAGGCCGCGCCGCTGAGTTGAATGAACTTCACGGTCGGCTGGAAGATTGCTCAACCCGACGTCCGCCGTTTGACTTAAAGTGCATCCTTATGAATGCCCCACTTTCACCTCCTCAACAGCAAGCCGTGGCTCGGGCTGAACGTCAGTCTCGTGTGGTCGCGGCCTTGTTGCGCGTGCTGCCCGCCCATGCCGTGCTGTTCACCCCCGAGGACACCACGCCTTACGAGTGCGACGGTTTGACCGCCTACCGCCAGCGACCACTGTGCGTGGCCCTGCCTGAAACCACCCAGCAGGTGCAGCGCGTGCTGAAAACCTGTCATGAACTGGCAGTGCCTGTGGTGGCACGAGGCGCCGGAACCGGTCTGTCGGGCGGTGCCATGCCGCACACCGAAGGGGTGACCTTGTCACTGGCCAAGTTCAACCGCATCCTCTCGGTCGATGCTTACAGCCGAACCGCCGTGGTGCAGTGTGGCGTGCGCAACCTGGCCATCAGCGAGGCCGCCGCGCCGCTGGGCCTGTATTACGCCCCCGACCCTTCCAGCCAGATTGCCTGCACCATCGGCGGCAATGTGGCCGAAAACTCAGGCGGGGTGCACTGCCTCAAATACGGCCTGACACTGCACAACGTGCTCAAGGTCCGCGGTTTCACCATCGAGGGCGAACCGATCGAGTTTGGCGGTGACGCGCTCGACAGCCCGGGGCTGGATCTGCTGCCCCTGGTGGTGGGGTCGGAAGGCATGCTGGCAGTCACCACCGAGGTCACCGTCAAACTGGTGCCCAAACCGCAACTGGCGCGCTGCATCATGGCCAGCTTTGCCGATGTTCGCCAGGCCGGTGAGGCGGTCGCGGCGGTGATTGCCGCCGGCATCATCCCGGCCGGACTGGAGATGATGGACAAGCCCATGACCGCGGCGGTGGAAGACTTTGTGCATGCTGGCTACGACCTCGATGCCGCTGCCATCTTGCTGTGCGAGAGCGATGGCACCCCCGAAGAGGTGGCCGAAGAAATCGAACGCATGAGCCTGGTGTTGCGGGACTGCGGGGCCACCGCCATCGCCGTGAGTCAAAGCGAGGCCGAGCGCCTGCGGTTTTGGAGCGGGCGCAAAAATGCCTTTCCCGCCTCGGGTCGCATCAGCCCAGATTACATGTGCATGGACTCCACCATTCCGCGCAAGCGTTTGGCCGATATCCTGGATGCCATTGCCGCCCTGGAAAACAAACACCAGCTGCGTTGTGTCAACGTCTTTCACGCTGGCGACGGCAACCTGCACCCGCTCATTTTGTTCGATGCCAACGACCCCGATCAGTTGCACCGTGCCGAAGCGTTTGGGGCCGATATCCTGGAGACCAGTGTCGCCATGGGTGGCACCGTCACGGGTGAGCACGGTGTCGGCATTGAAAAGCTCAACAGCATGTGCGTGCAGTTCACCCCCGAGGAGCGCGAGCAGATGTTTGCCATCAAACGCGCCTTTGACCCCCAGGGTTTGCTCAACCCGGGCAAGGTGATCCCCACCTTGCAGCGGTGCGCCGAATATGGCCGTCTGGTGGTGCGGGGTGGACAGTTGCCACACCCCAGCCTGGAGCGCTTTTAAATCATCGACGGCCAAATATGGCGGTCCCGACGCGCAGCATGGTACTGCCCGCCTGTACCGCTGTCTCCAGATCGGCCGTCATGCCCATGGACAGAACATCCAGGCTGACCCCCGGCAACTGTTCTTGCAGCGATCGCCACAGCGCGAAAGTGCGGCCGTGCACAGCCAATTGCTCCTCCTGGCTTGGCGAGGGGTCTGGGATGGTCATCAACCCACGCAGTTGCAGTCGCGGCAGCCCGCACACTGCCTGCGCCAAGGCCAAGACCTGATCCGGGGCCACCCCAGACTTGGTCAGCCCCCCATCGATATTGACTTGCAGACACACCTGAAGGGGCGGCATGACACCGGGTCGCTGTTCGCTCAAACGCTGAGCAATCTTGAGCCGATCGATGCTTTGCACCCAATCGAAGTGCTCGGCCACGAGTCGGGTTTTATTGCTCTGAATCGGGCCGATGCAGTGCCAGACCAGATGCGCCATGCCCGGCTCGGCGCGCAAGCGCTGGATTTTGTCCACGCCCTCTTGGATGTAGTTTTCGCCAAAGTCGCGCTGGCCGCAGGATGCAACAGTTCGGATGGCATCCAGGCCAAAGGTCTTGGAGACAGCCAATAAACGCACCGACGCCGGGTCCCGGCCACAGGCCTGAGCCGCTTTGGTGATGCGTTCACACACCTCTTGATAGTGCTGCTTGAGGGTTTCCATAATGCCCTCCACTGTAACGCTGCTTCACATGGAACTCACCCACTGGTTGGCCCAAGCCATCGCGGCTGGCGCCAGCGATCTTTACCTCTCGTGCGGCCAAACGCCCCAAGTGCGGGTCGAGGGTCGCATGACCCCCCTGTTGCCCACGGCCTTGTCCGCTGAAGACGCTCAGCAATTGCATCAGCAGGCCCTGACCCGTGCCGGTCTCAACCCTCAGTTGCAAGACGCTGACTTCGCCTTGTCGGCACCAGGGCTCGGCCGCTTTCGGGTCAATGCCTTCACCCACTTGCACGGTCCTGGGATGGTGCTGCGCCTGTTGCCCGCTTCGGTCCCCCCGCTGACGCAATTGGGTGTGCCAGCCTCGGTCCTGCCCTGGCTGGATGCCACGGGCGGTCTGGTGTTGGTGACCGGCCCCACCGGTAGCGGCAAGAGCACCACCCTGGCCGCCCTGGTTCAACACCTCAATCAGACCCGGGACAGCCACATCATCACCCTGGAAGACCCGATCGAATTTATCCACACCTCGCAACGCTGTCTGATTCACCAGCGCGAGATCGGGCGGCACACACGCAGTTTCGAATCGGGGCTGCGTGCGGCCTTGAGGGAGGATCCCGATGTCATACTGGTGGGCGAGTTGCGAGACCTCGACAGCATCCGGTTGGCACTTACCGCCGCCGAGACGGGCCACTTGGTGCTGGCCACCCTGCACACTCGCAGCGCTGCCCAGACCGTGAGTCGACTGGTCGATGTTTTTGCTGCCGCCGACAAGGCCATGGTGCGCAGCCAGTTGAGCCTCTCGTTGCGTGGCGTGTTGGCCCAGCAACTGCTGAGCTCACTGCAGGGACCACGAATCGCAGTCCACGAAGTGCTGTGTTGCACACCAGCGGTTCGGCACCTGATCCGTGAAGACCGGTTGAGCCAGCTCAACAGTGCCATGCAGACCGGCGCCGCCCATGGCATGCAAACCTTGCTGCAGTCGATACAAGGGTGGGTGGCCCAGGGTCGATTGCACCCCAAGCATGCGCAGGCGATGGATAGTTGAACTGCCCATCGGGCACGGGCGTGCCCATCACCCTCTGAATGACAAAACCTGAGCAAGAGCATGCCCCGGCCACAGGTTTTATGATGCGCGTTGTTTCACGGGCTGCAGCCGCAGCTCTCACCTCAACCTCCTTTAGAACTCCACCATGTCGAGCACCAACCCCCGCCCCTACGATCCCACCCCTTCCACCTCCGTGGCCTTCATCGGACTGGGTGTCATGGGCTACCCCATGGCCGGTCACCTGGCCTTGGCCGGCCACTCGGTCACGGTCTACAACCGAAGCGCCGCCAAAGCGCAGGCCTGGTGTCAGGAGTTTGCCGCCACCAAGGCACCGCGCAGCGCCCCGACCCCACGCGAAGCTGCGCAGGGCGCCGATGTGGTGTTTTGCTGCGTGGGCAATGACGATGATTTGCGTTCGATCATCCTCGGGCCCGATGGCGCCCTGGCAGGCATGAAGGCCGGCGCCGTTTTGGTTGACCACACCACGGCGTCGGCCAATGTCGCTCGTGAACTGAATCAAGCGGCCCAGGCCAAAGGCGTGTCCTTCATCGATGCCCCCGTCTCAGGAGGGCAGGCAGGTGCGCAAAATGGCATGCTGACCGTGATGTGCGGGGGTGAAGCCTCGGTCTTCGAATGTGTCAAACCAATCGCCATGGCCTTTTCCCGCGCATTCACCCTGATGGGCGAATGCGGTGCTGGTCAACTGACCAAGATGGTCAATCAAATTTGCATCGCCGGTTTGGTGCAGGGCCTGAGCGAGGGCATTGCCTTTGGCATGCGCGCCGGGCTGGACATGAACCTGGTGCTGGATGTGATTGGCAAGGGCGCGGCCCAAAGCTGGCAAATGGACAACCGTGGCAAGACCATGGTGGCCGACAAGTTCGACTTCGGTTTTGCGGTGGATTGGATGCGCAAAGACCTGGGCCTGGTCATGGACGAAGCCAAGCGCAACGGCGCTCGCGTCCCCGTGACCGCCCTGGTCGACCAGTTCTATGCGGATGTGCAGCAAATGGGCGGCCAGCGCTGGGACACCTCAAGCCTCATCAAGCGGCTCAAGTAAGCCTTTTACGCCAGCCGTCAAATCACTTGGCGGCGTCGGCAGCTGGCGCCCCTTTGGGCGGTGCCGGTAGCAACGCTTGCAGTTCTTCTTCGGTCAGGATGTCAAAAATACGCACGACTTTTTTGACACCTGAGACCTGCCGGGCGATGTCGGATGCACGCTGGGCCTCGCGCTGTGTGACGCGACCCATCAGGTAGACCGTGCCACGCTCGGTCACCACCTTGAAGGCACTGGCGAACACGTCTTTGCTGTCAATCATGCTGGCCTTGACCTTGCCAGAGATCACCGTGTCCATGGATCGATCGGACAGCGAGCTGACCGGGCCGACCACCAACTCGTTGACGACGGTGCGCACATTGTCGACTTGCGAGACCAATTGATTGACGTAATCTCGGTCTTTCTGGGTGGGCACTTCACCCGTCAGCAGAACTTGTCGGTTGTAACTGGTGATGTTGATGTGGCCGCGGCTGCCCAGCATCTCGCGGATGCGGGAGGCGCTTCGCAGCTCGATCCCCTCGTCTTCCAGCTGGATGCCTGATGTGCGGCGATCGGAGGCCACCATGGCCCCGCCGACCATGCCCCCCACCATCAAGGGTGCGCAAGCGCCCAGGCTCATGACCAGTGCCAGCGCAGCCGCGCTACGGATCCAAATTCGTTGTTGTTTCATGGGTTTCCTTCCTGTTCGCCAAGCAGTTGATTGTCGACACCGTCACACAGGCAGTGCAACACCAGCAGATGAACTTCCTGGATGCGTGCGGTGCGCTCGTGTGGAACGCAAATATGGACATCCGTGTCCCTCAGCAATTGCCCGATCTTGCCACCGCCGCGCCCGGTCAAGGCCACGATGGTCATTTCTCGCTCATGGGCCGCTTCGATGGCCGCGATGACATTGGCCGAGTTGCCGCTGGTCGAGATGGCCAGCAACACGTCACCCGGCTGGCCCAGTGCGCGCACCTGCTTCGAGAAAATTTGCAAAAAACTGTAGTCGTTGGCCACCGCCGTGAGGATGGAGCTGTCGGTGGTGAGCGCCAAAGCCCCCAACTCGGGGCGTTCGCGCTCGAAGCGCCCGACAAATTCGGCGGCGAAGTGCTGGGCATCGGCCGCAGACCCGCCATTGCCACAGGCCAGCACCTTGCCACCACTGGTCACACAGGCCAGCAAGGCCTGCACGGCCGCCACAATGGGCTTGGCCAACACCTGTGCCGCCTGGTATTTCAGGTCGGCGCTGTCGATGAACTGTTGTTCAATACGTTGCTCGAGCATGTTCATATGATAACCCTGCCTTCAAGACCCTGGCCGTCATTGGTTCATGCACCACTGGCATCGAATGCCCCCTGAATCCAGTGCAGGCCCTCGGGCCCCAGACCCACCACATCGAAGCGGCAGGGGGGTGGGTTCTGAAAGCGGCGAAGATAGTATCTGGCCGCCCAAATGATGCGGCGCTGCTTGGTGGTGCCGACACTGGCCAGCGCTCCACCCTGGCGGTTTTGCCTGCGCAGCCGGACCTCCACAAACACCAGCGTACCATCAGCATCTCGCATGACAAGATCGATTTCACCCCCGCCGCGCCCAGGCGTCCGATAATTGGCGTCCAGCAGGCGCAACCCCTGAGCCTGCAAGTGGCGCAATGCGCTGCTTTCGGCCGCATCGCCGATGTGTTTGGTGGTGCGGGATGTGCAACCGATTCGGCTCTTGAGGGGGTCCATTGAGCGCTTCTTTCGATGCGGCCCGGGCAGCGGCCCAGGCCGTGGCTTCTTCACAGCATTATCCCGAGGGATCGCTGTATGTGGTGGCAACGCCCATTGGTAATCTTGCCGATATCAGCCTGCGCGCCTTGCATGTGTTGCAGCTCGTCGATGCCTTGGCTTGCGAGGACACGCGACACAGCCAATCGCTGCTGAGGGCCTACGGAATCGACCACCCCGCCTCGGCCTGGCTGGCCGTTCACCAGCACAATGAGGCCTCTGGCAGCGAGGCCGTGCTGGCCCGACTGCGGCAGGGGCAGCGCGTGGCTTTTGTCAGCGATGCCGGCACACCAGCCATCAGCGACCCTGGCGCACGACTGGTCGCGCGTGTGCAGGCCGAAGGTTTTCGTGTCGTTCCCTTGCCCGGTGCCAGCAGCGTCACCAGCGTGCTGAGTGTCAGCGGCCAATGGGGCGACGACGCCGGCAGCTTCGTGTTCTTGGGGTTTTTGTCTTCGCGCGCGCAAGAGCGTCAGAGTCAGGTGCAAGCCATGGCCCAGGAGCCACGGGCCCAGGTGCTGCTGGAGGCGCCCCACCGCATCGAGCCGCTGGCCCAGGCTTTGCAGTCGCTGGGGACGCGGCGGATCACAGTGGGCCGTGAACTCACCAAACAATTCGAAGAAGTGGCGACCGTGTCGGCACAAGACCTGTTGGCGTGGCTACAGTCCTCAACCCACCGCACCCGAGGCGAGTTTGCGCTGGTGGTGCACCCACAAGCGACCGATCTGGCGGCTCACAACCAGGACGACCGGGTGCTGCGATTACTGCTGCAGGAGTTGCCCTTGAAAACAGCCGTGCGGCTGACCTCTGACATCACCGGGCAGGCCCGCAATGCTTTGTATCAGCAGGCCCTGCAGTTGCGACAGCCCCAGGAAGAGGAAGACGATTGAGTAGGCTTCAGCAGTGAATGGTCACGGCATCGATCACGCCGTAGCCTTCATCCACCACCGGCATCCAGCGCCATTTATCGAAGGTGGTGCAAGGGTGTGAAATGCCACTGCCCACGATCTGTCCAACGCGGGGATGTTCTGAGCCGTCTGCATCAGCCTCAAATCGCAGGTAGGCATGCTGATCATTCAGGGCCGATATCCGCCAATGCGAAGGAACCGGCTGCGTGGTCGTATCCCCGGGCTCGGCGCGCCACAGCGGCATTGGCAGATCCAGGTCATATGACACATCCCGCTTGCCCATGCTGAGCAGGGCCAACCCCGGCTCCGGACAGGATTGCACCACGCTCAACACCTCCAGCGCCGACTCCAGGGTATTCGTGAGCTGCAGTCGCTCACCCACACAGTGCAGCATTCGACGGTATTGCGCGTGGTCGTGCGTCAGGTAACAACCCGAGCGTAATACTCCGCGAGAGGGTCGCGACAAGCGCGGCCGCAGGTCTCGCGCGACCAGGTCGAACAAAGCCGATCCACCGGCGGTGATCAAAACTTCATCGGCGTCAAACCAGCCCGAAGCGTCGCACGCTTGGGCCACAGCCTGCAACCGCGCCATCAACGCGGCCACGGCCTCGGTGTCGTGGGCATGGTCGCAGGTGGCGAGCCCCCCCTCATAGCACTCAACGCCCGACAGTCGCAGGGCCGGGCTGTCATGCACTCGCTGCGCCACGGTCAAGGCCTCCTCATGGGTGCGGCAACCCGTTCGCTTGCCCGCCAGGCCTAACTCCAGCAGAACGGAGAACACCACGGTTTGTTGACGAAGCCGTCGCCAGCGCTCGATCTGTTCGATCTGGACCACCGAGTCCACCAAGAAGAAAGCCTCTAAGCCAGGCGTCGAGGCCAGCAAATGGGCCAGACCGTCCAGATCGGCCGGCTGCAACACCTGGTTGGCAATCAGGACCCGACGAACTCCGTGGACCACACCGATCCCCGCCTGGTAGACCGTGGCATAGCTGATCGCCCAGGCACCTGCCGCCAACTGGCGCTGGTACAGCTGAGGCGACATGGTGGTCTTGCCATGCGGGGACAGAGAGATGCCGCGCTCGGCGCAGAAATCGCGCATCCACGCCAGGTTGTGCTCAAGTGCCGCGTGTCGCAAGACCGCCAGCGGAAAAGGCAAGTCGCCTCGCAACAACTGCCAGCCTTGATGTCCCACCTGATTCAGAGCGATGGGGGGCCAATGGGTGGGGTAGCCCTTGAGTTGGGCGTGAAGCGTGGCTGCTGCGGGTGCTTGGACGGTGTGCAACGGCATGCCTTTTTGTCTATCGCGCTGAGCTTGCGACCAAAGCGCGATATGTGGGCAACATGGTTGATGGCGCGGCTGGCGGGGATCGAACCCACGACCCTTGGCTTCGGAGGCCAATACTCTATCCACTGAGCTACAGCCGCGCATGCAAGCTCGCATTGTAGGGCCTGGGGGAGCGACTTTCGACATCAGGTCAGACTGATGAAAGGCGATACAACGATGGCTCGCTATAATGCGGGGTTGTTTTTAGCCCCCTGAACCCTCGAGGATTCCATGAGCGAGCATCACGAAGAAGCCCACACCGGCCCCATCAAGACGCCCAAGCAACTGCTGTTGGCAGTCTTTTATTCATTCGTGGTGCCAGTCTTCATCATCATCGGCCTGGTCTATTACGTCACCTCTGCCAACAAGTCTGCTCCTGGGTCCAGCAACACCCCTGAAATGGTTGCCTCGCGCATTCAAAAGGTGGGGGCCATTGAGGTTCGCGACGCTAACCGTGAACTGAAGTCGGGTGAAGAAGTCTTCAAAGCGCAATGCTCGGCCTGTCATACCTCTGGTGCCGCCGGTGCGCCTAAGGTGGGCGATGCCGGTGCCTGGGCTGCTCGCATCAAGAATGGTTACGAAGCGCTGTTGAACTCAGCACTCAAGGGCAAGGGCGCCATGGGTGCACAAGGTGGTGGCGATTTCGAAGACCTCGAAATTGGTCGTGCCGTGGTTTACATGGCCAATGCCTCCGGCGGCAAACTGGCTGAACCGAAAAAAGCGGAAGCTGCCGCCAAGTAACTAAGGGGTCACCCGGCTTTCCGGGTTTGAGGGCTGCGGTGGAATCTAAACCGCTGTTCCAGCTCTTCGGATCGAATTTCCTGGGCCTCCCACTGGCCCTGCTCGATCAGCTCAGCCACATGGACCACGTCTTGGCTGTGCACCAAGCCCAGCCCCAGGTTGGTTTGCAAAAACACCCGCCCCATCTCATCCACCCAGCATGCCAGGACTTGGAGCGCTTGTCCGGTGTGAGCGTTGACTTCTCCTGAAGACGAAACGCGGCATATCAGGGGGGCAACTTCCAACTCGACATAGACCCGCTGCGGACCATTCTGAAAATACCAGCAGCCCTGGTTATCGGCCTCGTAGTTGCGGTGAATGAATTCAATCAACTTGTCATGCCGCAGCGCGGAGCCCTTGTGTTGTGAAAATGGGCCCGCCGCCTGCACACGATCATCCCGCATGTACCACTGCCCGCGCGCATCCAGTCCCAGCCAACCATAACAGTCGGGGACGTTAGGCCATTTGGCCAAAGCCTGACGAACCAAATCATCCATGCCGTGTGAACCTGTATGCCGGTAATCTCATCGCAAAATGAAATGGGTGAATCATAGGGTCTGGAACCATTCAGCAATGGCGCCTGGCAAACCACGCACGTCCCCCGGAAACGGCCCCTGCGCGAAACCCACATGGCCTCCCTGGTGGGGCCGCCACAGGTTTACCCATGAGCTGACCTCTTCTACCCCGGGCAAACTGTGTGCCGGTACGAAGGGGTCATTGATGGCATTGATCACCAAAGCGGGCAACTGCACGCTCCGGAAGTGGGGTGCGGATGATGCTCTTGTCCAGTAGTCGTCTGTGTTCTTGAAGCCATGCAATGGCGCGGTGAAGATATCGTCGAATTCATAGAGATCACGGACGCGCAGCATGGCCTCTTGGCTGAACAGGCCCGGGTATTGCTGCAGTTTGGCCATAGCTCGGGGTTTCATGCTGCGCAAAAACATGCGCGTGTAAACCCATCGATTGAAGCCACGCCCGATGGCATGACCACTGGCGGTCAAATCCAGGGGCGAACCCACCGAGACGACGGCATCAACGATTTCGCTGGCGGATCGCCCCATTTCCTGCGCCCAGCGCATCAAGGCATTGCCGCCCAGTGACACCCCAACGGCCAGCACAGCACCAGGATGCCCCTGGCGCATGCGGCGCAGAATCCAGCCCACCTCTTCATGATCACCCGAATGGTAGGCCCGAGGCGCCAGATTCATTTCACCGCTACACCCTCGGAAATGGGGCACCGCTAATGCCCAGCCCCGCTGCCGTGCCTCATCGGCCCAAGCTTTTGCATAGTGGCTGTTGGAGCTGCCCTCCAGTCCATGAAACAACACACACAGCACAGGCGTTCCTGAGTGGCTCATGTTGCTGGCTGCAGCAGTTGGTGGCGCACTCTGTGTCGCGAGCCGGTCCACGTCGATGAAATCCTGATCCGGAGTCTCCCAGCGCTCTCTGTGCCAGCGTGGTTCAGGCCAGTTGTGTGTTCGGGCCCACAAGGCGGAATAGATGGTCTGCGCATGACCCCCTGGCAGCCACCAGGGTGCTTGGTATGCCCAGGTCAATGCAGCACCTGAGTGCCGTCCATGCCTTCCTGAATTTCCTGCGGGGTACCGGGGCTGGCATGGTGCACGACCATACGCCATCCCTGCGGTGTCCGGTGATAGACATTGGTGGCCAATACTGTCGCCTGCCTCGGGCCGTCTGGCATCATCACCTCGACTTGCTCAATGAGGTTGTGCATGGCGCTGGTCAGGGACTCTACTTTGCACACACGGGTTGGACGAGCTTGTATGGTGCCGTTGGCAAACATGGACTCGAAAGCGGCGCGGATGGCGCTGGCCCCCACCAAACGGGGCCCGCCGGGATGCACGCAGACCACATCGTCCTCATCGGCCCAACAGGCCATGAGTTTGTCGAGATCTCCCTTTTGCAGGGCATCATAGAAGGCCGACTCGATGTCATCGGCCGACCCACCCACAGTGGCGGCGCGCAGCTTGGCTTTGGACATACACGCATTGTGCCCTGAGATTGAGGACTTGGGCAAAAAGACAAACGCCCGGCACCGAAGATTTCGGTCCGGGCGTCGGCTTCCCCACACAAAGGCAGGGACCCTCTTATTTTTTGCTGCGATACTTTCGCAAAGCAGACAGTTGGGCTGCCATGATGGCCAACTCTGACTGGGCACGGGCCAAATCGATGTCGCTCTTGGCACTCTTGACGGCTTCTTCAGCCGCCAGTTTGGCTTCGTTGGCTTTCTCTTCGTCCAGATCCTTGCCGCGCACTGCGGTATCGGACAGCACGGTGACGCAGTCCGGTTGCACTTCAAGAATACCACCGGCCACGAAGACGAATTCCTCGCCGCCATCAGCCATCTGGATACGCACCGAACCCGGGCGGATACGGGTGATCAGCGGCGTGTGCCGAGGATAGATACCCAGCTCGCCGGCTTCACCCGGCAGAGCCACAAAAGTGGCTTCACCAGAGAAGATCGACTCTTCGGCGCTGACAACGTCAACGTGAATAGTACTCATGGTTTAGACCTTTTTGGCCTTCTCGAAGGCTTCGTCAATGGTACCGACCATATAGAAGGCCTGCTCGGGCAGGTGGTCGCACTCACCGTTGACGATCATCTTGAAGCCACGAATGGTTTCGGACAAAGGCACATACTTGCCAGGAGATCCCGTGAACACCTCAGCCACATGGAAAGGCTGCGACAGGAAACGCTGGATCTTGCGAGCGCGGGCCACGGCCAGCTTGTCTTCGGGGGCCAGTTCGTCCATGCCCAGGATGGCGATGATGTCGCGCAATTCCTTGTAACGCTGCAAGGTGCCCTGAACAGCACGAGCGGTCTCGTAGTGGTCGGCGCCCACCACCAGCGGATCGAGCTGACGGCTGGTGGAGTCGAGAGGATCCACAGCAGGGTAGATACCCAGCGCGGCGATATCACGCGACAACACCACGGTGGAGTCCAGGTGAGCGAAAGTAGTGGCAGGAGAAGGGTCGGTCAAGTCATCGGCGGGCACGTACACGGCCTGGATGGAGGTGATGGAGCCCACCTTGGTGGAGGTGATACGCTCTTGCAAGCGGCCCATCTCTTCGGCCAGTGTCGGCTGATAGCCCACGGCTGAAGGCATACGACCCAGCAGAGCCGACACTTCCGTACCGGCCAGGGTGTAACGATAGATGTTGTCCACGAAGAACAACACATCACGTCCTTCGTCGCGGAAAGACTCAGCGATGGTCAGTCCGGTCAGGGCCACGCGCAGTCGGTTGCCCGGGGGCTCGTTCATCTGGCCATACACCATGGACACTTTGGATTCGCTCAGGTTGTCGAGCTTCACCACACCCGATTCGGCCATCTCGTGATAGAAGTCGTTGCCCTCACGGGTACGCTCGCCCACACCCGCAAACACCGACAGACCTGAGTGGGCCTTGGCAATGTTGTTGATGAGTTCCATCATGTTCACGGTCTTGCCCACACCGGCACCACCGAACAAGCCCACCTTACCGCCTTTGGCAAACGGGCAAACCAGGTCGATCACCTTGATGCCGGTTTCCAGCAGTTCTTGCGAGGGGCTCAGTTCGTCGTAGGCAGGTGCCTTGCGGTGGATGGAGGCAGACTGGGTCATGTCGACCGGGCCACGCTCGTCAATCGGGTTGCCCAACACGTCCATGATGCGACCCAGGGTGGCCTTGCCCACCGGCACCGTGATTGCAGCACCTGTGTTGGTGACCATCAAACCACGACGCAAACCGTCAGAGGAGCCCAGAGCAATGGTACGCACGATACCATCGCCGAGCTGCTGCTGCACTTCCAGCGTCAGGGCCGAGCCTTCGAGTTTGAGGGCGTCATAGATCTTGGGCATCTGGTCACGTGGGAACTCGACGTCCACCACGGCACCGATACATTGAACGATTTTTCCTTGCGCTTGAGCCATGTGTTTGCTCCAATAAATATTGCTTGAATCTTCGACGACCAACCCCTTGGGGTTAGACGGCGGCCGCTCCCGCGACGATTTCCGACAGTTCCTTGGTGATGGCAGCCTGACGGGTCTTGTTGTAAACCAGCTTGAGTTCAGCGATCACGTTGCCGGCGTTGTCGGTGGCGGACTTCATGGCCACCATGCGCGCCGATTGCTCGGACGCCATGTTTTCGGCCACGGACTGGTAGACCAGTGCCTCGACATAACGCACCAGCAGGTCGTCGATGACGGTCTGGGCATCGGGTTCGTAGATGTAGTCCCAACCATGGCTGCCTGTCTTGGCTGTTTCCTCTTTCATCTCTTCCGATGACAGGGGCAACAGTTTCTGCACCATGGGTTCTTGCTTCATCGTGTTGATGAAGCGTGTGTAGCACAGGTATACCGCCTGAACTTCACCCTTGGTGTAGGCATCCAGCAGGACCTTGACCGGGCCGATCAGCTTTTCGAGATGCGGTGTATCACCCAGTTGGGTGACATGGGCAACGACATCTGCGCCGACACGGTTCAGAAAACCCAAACCCTTGTTGCCAATGGCCACGGCTTGGGTACCGATGCCCTGACCTTGCAGATCCTTGATTTTCTGGGTCACGGCACGCAGCACGTTGGTGTTCATGCCACCACACAGGCCTTTATCGGTCGTGACCACAATGAAACCCACCTTCTTGGCGTCGTTGGTTTTCATGAAGGGATGCACGTACTCGGGATTGGCCTGACCGAGATGGGTCGCGATATTACGCACCTTCTCGCTGTAGGGGCGAGCGGCGCGCATGCGATCCTGCGCTTTGCGCATTTTGGACGCGGCCACCATTTCCATGGCCTTGGTGATCTTCTTGGTGTTCTCCACCGATTTGATCTTGCCGCGTATTTCCTTGCCTGCTGCCATGAAGGGCTCCTAGCTGCGGACGTTTCAGGCGAACAGCTTCTTGAACGCCACGATTGCGGCGGTCAACTCAGCTTCGGCATCCTTGTCCATCGCCTTCTCGGCTTCAAGCTTGGCCAGCAATGCGGCGTGCTTGTCCTTGAGGTGAGCATGCAGACCGGATTCGAACGCCAGCACGCGCTTGACATCGAGATCGTCAAAGTAACCCTTGTTGACCGCGAACAGCGTGGCACCCATCAGACTGATGGGCAGCGGCGAGTACTGCGGCTGCTTCAGCAATTCGGTCACGCGGGCACCGCGGTCGAGCTGTTTGCGGGTGGCTTCGTCGAGGTCAGAGGCAAACTGCGCGAAAGCGGCCAGTTCACGGTACTGCGCCAAGTCGGTACGGATACCCCCAGACAAGTTCTTGATCAGCTTGGTCTGGGCAGCGCCACCGACGCGGGACACCGAGATACCGGCGTTGATAGCGGGGCGGATACCGGCGTTGAACAGGCTGGTTTCCAGGAAGATCTGACCGTCGGTGATCGAAATCACGTTGGTGGGAACGAAAGCAGACACGTCACCGGCCTGGGTCTCGATCACTGGCAAAGCGGTCAGCGAACCGGTCTGGCCTTTGACCTCACCTTTGGTGAAGGCTTCAACATAGTCGGCATTCACGCGTGCGGCACGCTCAAGCAAACGGCTGTGGAGATAGAACACGTCGCCGGGGAAAGCTTCGCGACCCGGAGGACGACGCAGCAACAACGAGACTTGGCGGTAGGCCACGGCCTGTTTGGACAAATCGTCATACACGATCAGCGCATCTTGACCGCGGTCGCGGAAGTATTCGCCCATCGTGCAGCCAGAGTAAGCCGACACGTATTGCATGGCAGCAGACTCGGAGGCAGAGGCGGCCACGACGATGGTGTAGTCCATGGCACCGGCTTGCTCGAGAGAGCGAACCACGTTCTTGATCGACGACGCCTTTTGACCGATGGCGACGTAGATACAGGTCATGTTCTGACCTTTTTGGTTGATGATGGCATCGATGGCGACAGCGGTCTTACCGGTCTGACGGTCACCAATGATCAATTCGCGCTGACCTCGGCCAATCGGCACCATGGAGTCGATGGACTTCAGACCGGTTTGCATCGGCTGGCTCACAGACTGTCGTGCGATCACGCCAGGGGCCACTTTTTCGATCACGTCGGTCATTTTGGCGTTGATCGGGCCTTTGCCGTCGATGGGCTGGCCCAAGGCGTTGACCACTCGACCAATCAGCTCAGGACCCACCGGCACTTCCAGAATGCGGCCCGTGCACTTGACGGTATCGCCTTCGGAGATGTGTTCGTATTCGCCCAAAATCACCGCACCCACCGAGTCACGCTCGAGGTTCAGCGCGAGGCCGAAGGTGTTGTTGGGGAACTCCAGCATTTCGCCTTGCATGACATCAGACAGACCATGAATACGGCAGATGCCGTCGGTCACGGAAATCACGGTGCCCTGGTTGCGGATGTCGGCACTGGCAGACAGCCCCTGGATGCGGCTCTTGATCAGCTCAGAAATCTCTGCGGGATTGAGTTGCATGACTCTTTCCTTTTCCTATGTTTGGCCAACATGGCAAGCCCTGAGGGCTCACGACGTTAGCGCGACTTTCATTTGTTCCAGACGGGCCTTGACAGAAGTGTCTAGCACCTCGTCACCCACCACCACACGAACGCCCCCGATCAATTCGGGCTGCAATTCGACCGAGACGTTCAGCTTGCGGCCGAAGCGCTTCTCGAGCACCGAGGACAGATCGGCCACGGCACCCGCATCGAGAGGGAAGGCGCTACCGACAACAGCATCCGACGTTCCGCCCCGGGCATTCATGAGCACACGGAACTGGGCCGCGACCTCGGGCAGAGCTGCCAGCCGTCCGTTGTCAATCACAGTGCGCACAAACTGCTGGGCCAATTCGGACCAGGCGGTTTTAGCAACGCCCGCAATCACATCAAACACCTGCTGCTGTGTCACCTTGGGGTGATCGGCAAACTGACGCAACTCGTGATCGGCCGCAATAGCAGCCAACTCGTCGAGCCAGGCAGCCGTGGCGCCGAGATCCGAGCCGGCAGCCTTGAAGAGGGCTTCAGCGTACGGGCGGGCAATGGTGGCAAGTTCAGCCATGGGATCCTCTTACAGCTCGGTCTTCAGGCGGGAAAGCAAGTCGGCGTGAACACCGGCGTTGACTTCCTTGCGAAGAATTTGCTCAGCCCCCTTGACGGCCAGCGCAGCCACTTGGTCACGCAGGGCCTCGCGGGCCTTGACGATCTGCTGGTCTGCCTCGGCTCGGGCGGCGGCAACAATCTTGTTGGCCTCATCCGTGGCGCGGGTCTTGGCTTCCTCGATGATGGCCTGGGCGCGACGCTCGGCATCAGCCAGGCGTGCAGCCGTCTCATTGCGCGACTTGGCCAGCTCTTCCTCGACGCGCTTGTTGGCGGCGTTGAGTTCGGTCTTGGCCCGGTCAGCGGCAGCGAGGCCGTCGGCGATCTTGTTGGCACGCTCATCCAGGGCGGATGCGATTGGCGGCCACACGAACTTCATCGTGAACCACACCAGGATCGCAAACACAATGGCCTGAACGAACAGGGTTGCGTTGATACTCACGACAACACCTTTCTATAGGGTCGTTGCGGGAATTACTTCAGAACGAAGGGGTTCGCGAAGGCGAACATCATGGCAATACCCACGCCGATCAGGAAAGCGGCGTCGATGAGACCGGCCAGCAGGAACATTTTGGTCTGCAGCTCGTTCATCAGCTCGGGCTGACGTGCGGCGGATTCGAGGTACTTGCTGCCCATGATGCCGATACCGATACAAGCGCCAATAGCGCCCAGACCGATGATCAGGCCGGCGGCGAGTGCGACAAAACCGAGAACGTGTTCCATTTGATGCTCCTAGAGGTTGTGATGGAAGGTTGAGAGAAACAGAGTGAAGGGTACGGCGCTTAGTGAGCGTCGTGGGCTTGTCCGATGTAGACCAGGGTCAGCATCATGAAGATGAAGGCCTGCAGGGCAACAATCAGAATGTGGAAGATGGCCCAAATGGAGCCAGCAATGATGTGGCCGACGGGCAGCAGCACACCCGACAGGGACATGGCCGCCGCGCCACCCATGAGGGCGATCAGCATGAAAATCAGTTCGCCGGCATACATGTTGCCGAACAGTCGCATGCCGTGGGAGACGGTCTTGGCGACAAACTCGATCATCTGGAACACAAAGTTGAACGGCCAGAGGATAGGATGAGCACCAAAAGGCGCAGTGGTCAGTTCATGGAACCAGCCACCCAGACCTTTGATCTTGATGTTGTAGTACACACAGATCAAGAGCACGGACACCGACAAACCCAGGGTGCTGGAGAGATCGGCGGTGGGAACGACACGGAAATAATGAATGGTGTGATCCAGGCCTGTGGCCGAGAAAATGCCATGGAACAGATCAACCGGCAAAAAGTCCATGGAGTTCATCAGGAAAATCCAGACAAACACCGTCAAAGCCAGGGGGGAAACCAGCTTGCGGCTTTCGGCATTGTGAATAATGCCCTTGGCCTGGGTGTCCACCATCTCGACCAGAATTTCAACCGCCGCCTGAAAGCGACCCGGAACACCCGAAGTCGCGGCCTTGGCGGCACGCCACAGCAAGAAACTGCCGATCAAGCCCAGCAACACCGACCAAATGAGGGAGTCGATGTTGAACACAGAAAAGTCGACCACACCGGCCATCTTCTGGTTTTGCAGATGGGTCAGGTGGTGACCGATGTATTCACCGGCGGTAGGAGCGTTTTCAGCAGCAGACATGTTCAGTTCTTGACAGCTTTAGATTGGACCGTAGGGTGAAACCACCGGCGCGATGCCAGAGCCACCCAGTACACCTTCATCGTTACAACCAAGCCCACCAACATGGCAGGCCAACTTAAATCCTGGATCACCCGGTTAGCCAGCCAGAGCATAGCGACCGTGAGGGCAATCTTGACCATTTCCCACACAAAAAATCCCAGAATAGCCGCTCCAACATGGAGCGCATTCAGCCGGCTGGTCATGCCCCGCGCAAACAAGGCTGCCGGAATCACTACCGTGAGGGCTCCGTAGCCCGCTGAAACGCCCACTGACGCTCGTCCGGACCACCACCCAGCCACTCCCGCCACCACCAAACCCACCAGGGCTTGGGCCAGCACCACTCTCCAGACGGAGAGAGGCGGTTGGGCGAGACGCAAGGCTTGAACCTGCTCAGCCGTGAGGGGAGTGAACTCGTCCTCATCGACATCAGGGGTTTTCACTGTGGTTTCGGGCGGGATTCTGGTCATGTTTGTTTACGCCCAGGTTACATCCCGAAATTCAGCGAAGCTTTGGATTGTAAAGGATTCGACAAGCGATTCCAAAAAACTCTTGCCACCCGGGGCAAAAGTCTGTCTGTTCGCCCTTCCGCATTGGGACCACAGCGATAATCCCACCCATGTTTTCCACCAACCATGCCTACCCCGATCTGCCCGACGCCCCCTGCTACCTGAACGGGGAAATCGGACCGCTTCGCAACGCAAACATCAGTGTCCTCGATCGCGGTTTCATCTTTGGTGACGGTATATACGAGGTGGTGCCCGTCTATGCCGGGCGACCTTTCCGCTTCGAGCATCACATTGCTCGGCTGGAGCGCTCATTGGCCGAAGTACGCATTCCCAACCCCCACGACCTGGCCAGTTGGAAGGCTCTGGTCGAGCGGCTGATCCAGGCGCATGCCGCCCACGAAGGCAAGGCTGTCAGCGAGTTGGACCAATTCGTCTACCTGCAAATCACCCGCGGCGTGGCATTGCGCGACCATGTCATGTTGCCCGGCCTCACCCCCACCGTGTTCGGCATGGTGCAAACCCTCAAGCCCGTGCCGCCAGCCCAACGGGTGACAGGCGTGGCCTGCGTCAGTGCCGACGACTTCCGCTGGGAAAAGGCCCACATCAAAAGCACCAGCCTGCTGGGCGCCGTCATGTCACGACAAATCAGCGCCGACGTGGGCGCCCTTGAGACCGTGATGTTCCGCCAAGGCCAACTGAGCGAGGCCGCCTCCAGCAACGTCTGGGTGGTGCAGCAAGGTCGTCTGATCGGGCCCCCGAAGGACCATCTGGTGCTGGAAGGCATCCGTTTCGGTTTGATGCAGGAGCTCTGCCAAGGCCTGGGCATTCCGTTTGAGTTGCGACGCATCAGCCGGGCCGAGGTGCTGGCGGCCGATGAGTTGCTGCTGTCTTCAGCCACCAAGGAAGTGCTGGCCATCACCACATTGGATGGTCGACCCGTCGGCAACGGTCCCCTGGCCGGCAAGCCGGGGCCGGTGTACGCCCGCCTTTACGAGGCCTATCAGGTGGCCAAACGGGCGGCTTGAGTTGCACCACATCACACCCAAGTGACGAACACTGCTCCCCTGGAAAGACACCCGCCGACATGAACCCCCCCGCCACCCCAGGCGTGCCCGGACAACCCGATCCGCGACGTGACTCGCTGATTGACTACCCCTGCGCGTTCCCCATCAAAGTCATGGGGCGCAAGGTGGATGGCTTCGTCCACGCCTTGACCGAAATTGCCCTGCGGCACGATGCCAGTTTCAACGCGGCGACCATCGAGTTGCGCGACAGCAAGGCGGGCAATTACCTGGGCGTGACCTTGACGGTGCAAGCCGTCAGCCGCGCACAGTTGGATGCTTTGTACCAGGAACTGACTTCACACCCCCTGGTCAAGGTGGTGCTCTGAGCACGGTTGGCCTGGCCATGTCAGACCCCCAGGAGCCTGCCTCCACGCCCCTCGGAACACCCCGGATCCAGATGCTGGGGCGCCAGGACTATGCGCCTTTGTACCAAAGCATGCAAGATTTCACGGCCCAGCGCGATGCCCTTACCGAAGACGCCATTTGGATATGTGAACACCCACCCACGTTCACGCAGGGCCTGGCTGGCAAACCCGATCATTTGCTGAATCCTGGCGATATTCCTGTCATCCCCACCAACCGGGGGGGACAGGTCACCTACCATGGTCCCGGCCAGGTGGTGGCCTATCCCTTGATGGACTTGCAAAGGGCGGGGTACTTTGTCAAAGAGTACGTCTACCGCATCGAGGAAGCCGTGATCCGCACGCTGAGGGCGTTGGGCGTCACCGGGCACCGGGTGCCAGGCGCTCCCGGCATCTATGTCCGGCTCAACGAGCCCCATCGACACGATCGCCTGACGCTGACCCACCCCCCCGGGCGCGACCCCGACTTTGCAGGGCTGGGCAAGATTGCAGCCCTGGGCATCAAGGTCAGCCGCCATTGCACTTACCACGGCGTGGCCTTGAACGTGGCCATGGACCTCGCACCCTTCGAACGCATCAACCCTTGCGGTTACGCAGGATTGCGAACCGTTGACCTTTCTACAATGGGTGTCACGGTAAGCTGGCAAGAAGCCGCCGAGTTGTTCGGCCGCAAACTCGCTGCTGCATTGACCCCCTGAAACCAGGACTCCTCCGATGTCTACACGCGACACCCCGGTCGTGCGCGAAGCGCAATCACCGGAAAATTACGATCCCTCGGCCAAACAAAAGGCAGCGGCCAAGCTCTCTCGCATTCCTGTCAAGGTACGACCCGGCGAGGTGTTGAAAAAGCCGGACTGGATTCGCGTCAAAGCTGGCTCGGCCAGCAGTCGTTTTTACGAAATCAAGGACATCCTGCGCGCCAACCGCCTGGTCACCGTCTGCGAAGAGGCTTCCTGCCCCAACATTGGCGAATGCTTTGGCAAAGGTACGGCAACCTTCATGATCATGGGCGACAAGTGCACCCGCCGCTGCCCCTTCTGTGACGTAGGGCACGGCCGACCCGACCCGCTGGACACACAAGAGCCAGAAAACCTGGCCAAAACCATCGCCGCGCTGAAGTTGCAATATGTGGTGATCACCAGCGTCGATCGCGATGATCTGCGCGATGGCGGCAGCCAACACTTTGTCGACTGCATTCGCCGCACTCGCGAGCTCTCGCCTCAAACGCGCATCGAAATCCTGGTGCCGGATTTTCGCGGTCGAGATGACCGCGCCCTCGAAATCCTCAAGGCCGCCCCACCCGATGTGATGAATCACAACCTGGAGACTGTGCCGCGCCTGTACCGTGAAGCACGCCCCGGCAGCGACTACGCCTTCAGCCTCAACCTGCTGAAGAAATTCAAAGCCCTTTTCCCCCATGTCCCCACCAAAAGCGGATTGATGGTGGGCCTGGGCGAGACCGACGAGGAAATTCTGGATGTCATGCGCGACATGCGCGAACACCAGATCGACATGCTGACCGTCGGCCAGTACCTGGCCCCCAGCACCAGCCACCTGCCCGTGCGTCGTTACGTTCACCCCGACACCTTCAAGATGTTCGAGGCCAAGGCCTACGAAATGGGTTTTGCCCACGCCGCCGTGGGCGCCATGGTGCGCTCCAGCTATCACGCCGATCAGCAGGCACATGCGGCAGCACAGGCGGTGTGACCACCCCGCCTCGCCGGCCGGGTCAGCCTTGCTCGGCAGCGGACCTGGTCAGCTTTCGTTTGTCTTAAAGACTCCCGCTTAAAGCACCAGAAACTGCTGCCCTGACAAACTTGCCCGGTTATCTAACTTGGCAAAGGCCTCCAAGACAGCCGACCCATTGCCGCTGGCGTCATAAAACAGTTCACCCGTGCTGCTGTTGTAGGCGATGTAATCATCATTGCCCACCGCCACTTGCGAGGTACTCCGGAAATGATTGGTCAAATCCGTCAGTCCTGTCAGCTTGTCAAACACCGCACTGTTCAGCATCAGTTTGTCGCCATTGGCCGCGCTGAAATCTATCACCGTGTCGATGTTGCTAGAGCTGCGCGTGGTGTTGAACACAAAGCTGTCAGCGCCGCTACCGCCGTACAGGGTGTCATTGCCCGCACCTCCCATCAGGGTATCGTTGCCGGCGTTGCCATAAAGCGCATCGTTTCCATCTCCGCCGTCCAGCGTGTCATTTTGATTGCCGCCGTAAAGGTAGTCGTCGCCTCCCAACCCATTCATGCGGTTGGCGAAGTCACTCAGCCCTCCCCAGCTCTCCGCGTTGGCCGTGCCGTTTTGCACCAACTTGGCCGCTACTTCGGCAAGGCTCCATTGCGTGCCATCGGCGAAGCTGAGTTTTTCGATGCGGGAGTCTGAGCTATAGAAATAGTTTTGAAGTTTCACCTGATCGGTGCTGTTGCCACTCCAGCTGAGCACCAGGTCGTAGCCGCTGCGCCCCACCTGGGTCTTCGTGACATCAAGTCCTGCCCCCAGTTGCAGGGTGTCTGCGTTCTGGGTCATGTACTCGTAGTCGCTCAGTGTGTCCTGGCCATCGCCTGGGTTGAAGACATAGATGTCATTGCCGTAGCCCCCATAGAGCGTGTCAGCACCCGTGCCGCCACCTAGCGTGTCGTTGCCGGCGTAGCCATAGAGAGTATCGTTTCCATCTCCGCCATCCAGCGTGTCATTCTGATTGCCGCCGCAAGGGTAGTCGTCGCCTCCCAACCCATTCATGCGGTTGGCGTAGTCACTCAAACCACCCCAGCTCTCCGCGTTGGCCGTGCCGTTTTGCACCAACTTGGCCGCTACTTCGGCAAGGCTCCATTGCGTGCCATCGGCGAAGCTGAGTTTTTCAATGCGGCATTCGGCGCTGTAAAAAAAGTTTTGTAGCTTCACCTGATCGGTGCTGTTGCCACTCCAACTGAACACCAGGTCATTGCCGCTGCGCCCCACCTGGATGTTCGTGACATCAAGACCTGCCCCCAGTTGTAGGGTATCGACGTTAGCGGTCGTGTAATCGTAGTCGATCAGCGTATCTTGGCCATCGCCTAGGTTGAAGACATAGATGTCATTGCCGTAGCTGCCGTTCAAGCTGTCGTTACCGATGCCGCCGCTGAGAATATCAGTGCCAGCGTAACCATAAAGCGCATCGTTGCCATCTCCACCCTCCAGCGTGTCATTCTGATTGCCGCCATACAGGGTGTCGTTGCCACCCAACCCGTTCATGCGATTGGCGTAGTCAGTCAAACCACTCCAACTGTCTGCATTACCCGTGCCGCTTTGCACCGACCTGGTTGCCACTTCGGTCAAGCCCCATTGCGTGCCGTCCGCAAACTGAATCTGCTCTATGCGGTAGTCCGCCCCGTCAAAGAACGACTGCACGGTGACCCGATCGCCCGCGCCCAAGTCGATGGTCAGGTCTTGTTGACTCTGCCCGATGGCCCGGCTGAAGCGAACCTCTGCAGGTCCAATGCCCGCCCCCAGACGCAGCACATCCAGATGGGTCCCGGTGCCGGGCGTACCCCTGTCTTGAATCCGGTCTTGCCCATCGCCCCGGTTGAACATATAGATGTCCGCGCCTTCGCCGCCCAGCAGGGTGTCGTTGCCAGCCCCGCCAGTCAAGCAGTTGTCCTGACTGTTGCCCGTCAGGCTGTCGTTTCCCGCCGTTCCGTTGAAGAAGAACTGGCCTCCCCCCATATGTAGCAAGGCCAGCGAAAACACGTCGCCATCGGCACGGCCATGCTGTTGAATGGCTTGTAAGAGTTTTTGTGCATACGTGTCAGTAGCCAATGCTTGACCCAGCCGCTCCACATGCAGCAAGGCCTCCTGCGGAGCCTGGGCATATTGCGTTTGCAAACCCGTAACCAGCGTCGATACATCCCACTCAAAGGTCTGGCTGTCCTCGTGCCATTGCAGGCCAAGCGAATCCAGGTCGGCCAGGAAGATGGTTTGGAGCTCCAAGGTGGCGTTGATCTGCGACTTGACCTTGTCGTACAGGGCCAGCAGCTTGCCCGATGCAAAGGGACCGGGGTCGTTGATCGTGGGGCCATAAGTGCCCCCGCCGTATTGAAAATAAGCCCTGCCCAGCAACGCCTCCAGCACGGCCAGTTGTCGCCCGTCCATGTACGGCCCCCTTCCCGTCGGGTCAACGTTTTGCACCCCTGCCCAGCGGTACAGGATAGGGTCGATGAGCGTATCGCGTTGCACAAAAGTGGTGGCCGGATCGATATATCGACTCACCAGCGCCTGCAGCTGGCCCGAGGCATCCAGCGCCATGGCCTGGTGCAGGCTGCGCACATTGCCCATGCCGGCCAGTTCCGGCAAGGCTTGGATGGATGCGCTCACGGCCAGCAGGTCGCGGTTAACCGTGCGGGCGGCGTCCACCGCAAACCACACGTCATCCATTTGCTGGGTGCGGCCATCGGTTCTGGTGAAACTGCCCAGTTGCTGGTGTTGGTTACCCTGGGCGTCGGTGGCCGTGCTGTTGGTGTAGCCCACCTTCAGATTCTTGACGCCCGCCTCACTCAAAGAGAGCAACTCGCCGGCATCGGTCACGCCATCGCCGTTGCTGTCTTTCCAAACCTGGAGGCTGGCGAAGGCGGTGTCGGTGCTGTCAACCACACCGTCACCATTGCTGTCGAGTTCCTTCAGCGCTTGAAAGCCATTGGTTGCTTCCATCCCGTTCTTGAGGAGCGAGTGGTTGCCAAAGAGCTCACGGCCTGAAGTGATCTTGCCGTCGCCGTTCAGGTCCCGCACCAAAATGCCATCGTCCTTACCGGCCCAGCCCGTTTGCTCGGCCAGGCCTTTGGCATCAAGGTTGAAGTGCGCGCCGCCATACGCGCCGTTCGTGAGAGCGATGGTCTCCACGCCGTCGCCGTCCAGGTCCAACACGATGGGGCTGACGGTTTTTTGTGCAACGTCGAAGTCTTTGTCCCAGTCGCCGGGGTCGTTGGGCCAGCTGATGGGTAAAGCATCTTTCAAGAAGTTATCGAGGGCCTTGCGCTGGTCATTGTTCAAGCCACTGCGCAAGTCGTTGTATTTGTTGATGTTTTCTTGCTCGCCCGGGTAAAGCGAACGCCCTCCAGATGGGCCGGTGATGTAGCCATCTTTGTCAATGTCATAAAGCGTGGGAGCGTTGGCGTCCCCCGGCCCGTACAAATCCCACCATGCTGGTTTCCCAAAAAAATCGACGAGTTTAAGAATTGGTTCCCAATTATTCATTACTTATCTCCACCTCAAAGACATTGCCACAAAAATCAAAGAAAGGATTCCAAAGAAAACACCTGACAGCCAGCGTTTTTTCTTTAGATATTCAATTGACATACGTGTAAATCCCACTGCCAAACGTTGAAATAAAAACCACATTTCAGATCTCCTTGCACTTTAAAGACGATTATTTTTTTATTTATCAATGTCTTCTTGCCAGCCAGAATAAAGCGTCCGCCCCCCTGATGGGCCGGTGATGTAGCCATCTTTGTCAATGTTATAAAGCGTCGGAGCGTTGGCGACGCCCACTTCAGTGATGAAACTTTTAGCTCTCCAAATAGCACCCCAGAAACTCATTTTGAACTCCAATTGATAATGATTAATAGAATTGAAATGAAATCAAAAGTCAAAGCCACATAGTGTTTTTTTCTTTTATGCAATTCAATTGCAAACACCCCTAAAGCAAACGATAAAAGCATCATTTTTCGTCCTTTCCAACGCCCGCAGGCAAGTGAAAGCTTGCGCCGTGATAACCGCAAACCACACGTCATCCATTTGCTGGATGCGGCCATCGGTTCTGGTGAAACTACCCAGTTGTTGGTGTTGGTTGCCCTGGGCGTCGGTGGCCGTGCTGTTGGTGTAGCCCACCTTCAGATTCTTGGTGCCCGCATCGGTCACGCCGACGCTGTTGAGGTCCTTCCGGACCTTGAGGCTGTTGAAGGCGCTTTCGGTGCTGTCGATGACGCCATCTGCGTTGTCGTTCAACCTAAGCCAATAGCGACGTGTACTTTCTTGGAAAGTGCTGCATTCGCTAGTTACTTTTTGTGTTGTTTGTGTTTCTTTCATCCCGACTATCTCGAATGCGTGCCGTCGCTCAGCACCACTGGCAAGCCAATCATCCCTTTACTGACAGTGACAGGGGGAAGTCACACACCGCCGCATCTGGATCCGTCACTGTTGAACTGGTCTACTTCTGTTGGGCGAAGCTTTTTTCATGAGGTGTTTCGTTTGGCCGGGACCGAATGTTTTTATTCGTTTGGCCTGGCCAAGGCATTCCAGTGGCAGGGTCCCCGCTGTAGGGGTCGTCTGTGGGAAGACGGGATAGAAAGTCTTTGAGCGTTTGCTCCATCTCCAGCAACTGCTCATCACTCAGGATCTGCTGTCGAAAGCGGGTGGCTTTATCCGTGGATGGGAGCAATTGATACTCATCCGCTGCTGGGATGAATACGCTCACCATTTCGAATACAAACCAACAAAGCAAAAGAACCGCACAGAGTTTGAAAAATTGCCGTCGAATGAAGTTCGGCCTCTTGTTGGCAACTGCTTCAGCCTGTCGGGGGGCCGGGGTTTGATGTCTCATGCCATCACCCTCGCGGATTTTTCGTTGCTTGCATTAATCAAACCGTCCGTTTGCGGGCGGTGGTTAAATGGCCTATTGACCTTGGCCATGCTTGTCGCTGTCATTGCTTCTCCGTGTGCTGAGGTGTCCAGAATTTGGACCACGAATAATTTATGCTTTTAAGAAGAATGTGTAAAAACCTAATATTTGCTTGCCTGTAAGTGCTACTTACATTTGGCAGCACTTCTGATACTTGAGGGGCCGATCAACGGCGTGTTAGACGGGCTGTCAAAGGGGGGCGCAGTTTCTTGAACGAACCTTCCCTGTGCAGCCACTCACTGACAGGGCATGTTCCGACCCGTCAATGCTTTTTCATTGCCCCAACCATGGACCGATGAGTCGGCGTTGAGCAACGCTGGGTCTGCCAACGCAGCGCGTGCTGGCGCTCCGCCCGTCGGCCCTTTCGTTGAAGCCTCGAACCCTCAGGTCGATCACCAAAGAACCCCCTCGGACTGGATGATCAAATTGAGCGAATTGAAGTCCCTCCGTTTGGACGCGGCGGACAAGAAGCCCTGCCCATCAGGCGGCTCTGGCTACGCCGATATGGGAGATTCCCGCGCGGCCGCACCCTGGGAGCCCCCATCTGGCGAGGGCGATATTTTTGAGCGTGACCTGGAGTCGTCATCATCTGCCAGCGAGCTTCAGGAGTTGGGTCGACGGGCCAAGCTACAGGCACAGCAGATGTGCAGCGAGTTCATTGCTTCGTACGACGTCAGGAACGTGACGGTGTTTCGTGGCGACGGGCGTCAACCGTTTGATGTCTTTCACTCGGGATTCATCCGGCACGAAAACATCACGCCCTCAGCCACCATCGTCAAAAATCAGGCCGGCGTTGAAGGGGTGGGCTATGAGGGCGTCGTGTCGACATCAACATCTGCATGGATTGCGCGCAGCTATGCGCACTTCAACGCCAACGGCTATGTCTATGCCGTGCAACTGGATGCCGGCAAGAAACTGGATACGACGGTAGGCCGCGATCTGTTGGGAGAGGTGGCGGCGGCTTATATTTCCCCTGCGGAAATCCTGTTTGCCGTGGGCCCAGTCATCAACCCGTTTCGCCCACTCGTGGGTGACAGTCGCTTCGAGGGGCCGCAACTCCTGATCAACCCCCATGCGAAGGCGTCTGACGAGGTGGCGCAAGCCGCCTTCAACGAGGTCAACGCATTGGGTCTGCTCGATCACATCGACTTCGCTACGCTGGACCCACGGTATTCATCAGAGACGCTCAAAACCTCGCTCGCCGAAGCCGCAGCGCCTGCGGCGCTGGAAGCCCAGGTGGCCCTGTCGCTGCAGGAGAGGATGCCGTTTGTGCAGCGCTATCAGCAACGCAAGGACGTGCTGCTCGATCCCAGCGAAGCGGGCGGGTCAAGGCCGTCCTGACCGACCCATGGCCGGAATGGGAGTGCCGCTTTAGGCCTCACTGCGCCAGCCGCCGCTCCAGAAAATCCAGCCGATCCTGGCCCCAAAAAATTTCGCCCTCCACCACGTAGCTGGGGGCGCCAAACACGCCGGCGTCAATGGCTTGCTGGGTGTAGGACTCGTAGCGCTCCTGCACCTCCTGGGTCTGCGCCTTTTCCATTGGCACCGCAGGCAGGCCTTGCTCGCTGAGCAGTTGTGTCAACAGGGCCGGGTCGGCGATGTTGCGGTCTTGGGCCCACACCGCTGACAACACGGCAGCGGTGATGTCCATGGCCGCCTCGGCCCCGTGCAACAAATCCACCGCGATGATCAAACGGGCCGCATCGTCGCCACCGACGGGGAAGTACCGCGGCTTGAGCTTCAAGGGTGCATTCAGGTATTGGCTGAAGCGCTGCAACTCGACCAGTCGATAGGCCTGCCGCTGGGGCGCGCGCTGCCCGATCGGCAATCCCCCAGAGATGGGGAACACCTTGCCCCCCAGGTCAACGGGCATCACCCGAATGGCGGCCCCTGCCGCGTGCGCGACATCCCGCAGGCGCTGGTGGCCCAGATACGTCCAAGGGCTCTGAGGAGCAAAGTAATAATCAACGGTGCGTGGCATGGGGGAACTCCTCTCGTGCTATCTTGCAGAGCGTGGCATAACCCTGCACCCAGGCAGGATGGGCATCACGCGACACAACAACTCTAGCAGGAGACTGGTCATGAAACCCGTGTTACTTGTCACCGGCGCAAGCCGAGGCATTGGCGCTGCCACCGCGGTGCTGGCCGCACAACATGGTTGGCGCGTTGCTGTGAATTACAGCGCCCGCCGCGATGCCGCCGACGCCGTCGTCCAGACGATTGAGCAGGCGGGTGGCGAGGCCTTGGCGGTGCAGGCCGATGTGGCTGATGAAGGTCAGATCATGACCATGTTCAAACGCATCGACAGCCAATGGGGCCGGCTGGACGGGTTGGTGAACAACGCCGGCGTCATCGATCAAGTCTCTCGGGTGGACCAGATGACGGTGCAGCGCCTGGAGCGCATGATGCGCATCAACGTGATCGGCAGTTTCATCTGCGCCCGCGAGGCGGTGTTGCGCATGAGCACCCGCCACGGTGGCCCAGGCGGGGTGATCGTCAACCTCAGCAGCGCGGCGGCCCGTCTGGGCGCGCCGGGACAGTACGTGGACTACGCCGCCAGCAAGGGCGCCATCGATTCCTTCACCAAAGGGCTGTCACTGGAAGTGGCGGGCGAGGGCATTCGTGTCAATCGCGTCTGCCCCGGCATCATCGAAACCGACATCCACGCCAGCGGCGGCATCCCCGACCGTGCCCAGACGCTGGGTCCCGGCCTGCCGATGAAGCGCGCCGGCAGCGCCCTGGAGGTGGCCCAGGCCATCGTCTGGCTGCTGGGCCCGGAATCGAGCTACACCACCGGCACCACCCTTGATGTGACCGGAGGGCGTTGAGCTTTTCAACTACCTCCCCTGGCGTCCTTGGCCAGACCGATATTTTTAAACACCCCCTGCACTTCAGGAATTGACATGAGCATCCCATCCATCACCCACTTCATCCAGGGCCAGCGCCAGGCCGGCGCGTCCACCCGCCAGCAAGACGTTTTCAACCCCGCCACGGGCGCCGTCACCGGGCGGGTCCATTTGGCACAAGCCAGCGACGTGGACACCGCCGTGGCTGCCGCCCAGGCGGCTTTTCCGGCCTGGGCCGACACACCGCCCATTCGGCGTGCCCGCGTGCTGTTCAAGTTTCTGGAATTGATGAACGCACGGCGTGACGACCTGGCCCGCATCATCACCGCCGAGCACGGCAAGGTCTTCACCGATGCCCAGGGTGAAGTGACGCGAGGCATCGAGGTCCTCGAATTCTCTTGCGGCATTCCGCAATTGCTGAAAGGCGATTTCACCGACCAGGTGTCGACCGGTATCGACAACTGGACAATGCGCCAGCCTCTGGGCGTGGTCGCGGGCATCACACCCTTCAACTTCCCGGTGATGGTCCCGATGTGGATGTTCCCGGTGGCGCTGGCCTGTGGCAACACCTTTGTCCTCAAACCCAGTCCGATCGACCCCAGTGCCTCGCTCTTCATGGCCGACCTGCTGAAACAGGCTGGCCTGCCCGATGGCGTCTTCAACGTGGTGCAAGGCGACAAAGACGCAGTGGACGCGCTGATCGCACACCCGCAGGTGCAAGGCCTGAGCTTCGTGGGTTCGACCCCGATTGCCAACTATTTGTACGAGACCGGCGCCCGCCACGGCAAGCGTGTGCAAGCCCTGGGTGGGGCCAAGAACCACATGGTTGTCATGCCGGATGCCGACCTGGACCAGGCCGTCGATGCGCTGATTGGCAGCGCCTACGGCTCGGCCGGTGAGCGTTGCATGGCCATCAGTGTGGCGGTGCTGGTGGGCGATGTGGCCGACAAGATCATGCCCGCTCTGATCGAGCGCACCCGCGCGCTCAAGGTCAAGAACGGCACCCAGCTGGATGCCGAGATGGGCCCGATCGTCACCGCCGCCGCGCATCAGCGCATCAGCGGTTACATCGCCGTGGGCGAGCAAGAGGGCGCGCAATTGCTGGTCGATGGCCGCGGCTTCCAAGGCAGCCAGGCCGGCGCCGGATGCGAAAACGGTTTCTGGATGGGTGGCACGCTGTTCGATCATGTCCAACCCTCGATGCGGATTTACCGTGAGGAAATTTTTGGTCCGGTGCTCAGTTGCGTGCGCGTGCCCGACTTCGGCGCTGCGGTGAACCTGATCAATGCCCACGAGTTCGGCAACGGGGTGAGTTGCTTCACCCGAGACGGCAACATCGCCCGCGAATTTTCACGCCGCATTCAAGTGGGCATGGTGGGCATCAACGTGCCCATTCCCGTGCCCATGGCCTGGCACGGTTTCGGTGGCTGGAAGCGTTCGCTGTTTGGCGACATGCATGCCTACGGGGAGGAAGGGGTGCGTTTCTACACCCGCCAAAAGAGCATCATGCAGCGCTGGCCCGAGAGCATTGGCAAAGGTGCCGAGTTCGTCATGCCAACCTCGAAGTAAGCTTCCCGCCCCATCCTGCAACCGGTCAGCGCTGTCCAAGAAAACCTCCTGCCATGAGTGACACCGACTTCGATTTCATCATCATCGGCGCCGGTACCGCCGGTTGCCTGTTGGCCAATCGGTTGAGCGCCAACGCCAGCCACCGGGTGTTGCTGATCGAGGCTGGGCGCAAGGACGACTACCACTGGGTGCACATCCCTGTGGGATACCTGTACTGCATTGGCAACCCGCGCACCGACTGGCTGTATCAAACCCAGCCGGATGCCGGACTGAATGGCCGTCAGTTGCGCTATCCCCGCGGCAAGGTGCTGGGCGGCTGCTCCAGCATCAACGGCATGATCTACATGCGTGGTCAGTCCCGCGACTATGACCAGTGGGCCCAGTTGACCGGCGATGGCCGCTGGAGCTGGGACAACAGCCTGCCGTACTTCAAGCTGCACGAGGACCATTACCTGGGCGCCAATGCGCTGCATGGCGCTCGCGGCACACCCAGCGAGGTTTTGCAGCACGGTGATTCGACCTATCACCAGACCTTGCGCCACCGCCAGTCGGGTGGCGAGTGGCGGGTAGAAAAGCAGCGCTTGCGCTGGGACATCCTGGACGCGTTTTCACAAGCGGCCCAGCAAGCCGGCATCCCGGCCACCACCGACTTCAACCGTGGCACCAATGAAGGCGTGGGCTATTTCGAAGTCAACCAGCGAGAGGGCTGGCGCTGGAACACCGCCAAGGCGTTTCTGCGGCCCACCTGCTATGGCCGACCCAACTTCGAACTCTGGACCTCGGCGCAAGTGGCGCGGCTGAAGTTGGAGACATTGCCCAACGGAGAGCAGCGCTGCAGCGGTGTGGTGTGCTGGGACGGGCAACAGATGGTCACGGCACACGCACGGCACGCGGTGGTGCTGAGTGCCGGCAGCATCGGCTCGCCGCAAATCCTTGAGCTGTCCGGGATTGGCTCGGCCCCGGTCCTACAAGCCCAGGGCATCACGCCGGTGGTGGACTTGCCCGGTGTCGGGGGCAACCTGCAAGACCATTTGCAGATCCGCGCGGTCTTCAAAGTGAAAGGGGTACAGACCCTCAACACCCTGGCCAACAGTTGGTGGGGCAAGCTGCGCATCGGCATGGAGTACGTGTTCAAGCGCAGCGGGCCCATGAGCATGGCGCCCTCACAACTGGGGGCCTTCACCCGCAGCAGCCCGGACCAGGCCTGGCCCAACATTGAATACCACGTGCAGCCTTTGAGCCTGGACGCCTTTGGCGAACCTTTGCACCCGTTTCCGGCCTTCACAGCCAGTGTGTGCAACCTCAACCCCAGCAGTCGCGGCAGCGTTCACATCACCAGCGCCGATTTCCGCCAGGCCCCGGCGATCGCCCCGAATTACCTCAGCACGCCCGAGGACCGGCAGGTGGCGGCCGACTCGCTGCGTGTGACGCGCCGCATTGTTTCGCAGCCGGCGCTGGCACCGTTTCAGCCGCAAGAGTGGAAACCGGGCCCGCAGTACCAAAGCGACGAAGACCTGGCCCGCCTGGCGGGTGATATCGCGACCACCATCTTTCACCCCGTGGGGACCGCCCGCATGGGCCGGCTGGACGATGCCCAAGCGGTGGTGGACCCCGAGTTGCGGGTGCGCGATGGGCGTGGCGGCGTGATCCGTGGACTGCGGGTGGTTGACGCCAGCGTGATGCCCACCATCACCAGCGGCAACACCAACTCACCCACGCTGATGATTGCGGAACGGGCCGCCGAGTGGTTGGCACGCGAGGCCGAGCAGGCGGGATGAACAAATCTCAAAATGAGTCGAATAGGATTCATTTTTTGATTTTCAACAATAAATGAGTGGTTTGGTAATAGTTCAAGAGGCCTTCCTTCATGCAGTCACCGGGTAAGTCCTGAGCCTGGCGTCCAACCCGTCCCCTTACATTCGTTTCACTCGTGACAAGCCAAGGTTTGTTCATTCGAGGGTCTGAGGAGACGACACAATTTTTCAAATCAAGACGGCATCCCACGAGATGCCACTGACAAGGCACCCTGTTCGCTCGGTGCCTTTTTCTTTTTCCCCGCATGGGACAATCCCGCCATGGATGTGCTGATCGTTACGCTGGCCTCGGCCCTGGCCGGTTTTGTCGATTCGATCGTGGGCGGGGGCGGCCTGATTCTGGTGCCGGCCCTGTTTGCCACCTTTCCCAGCGCTCCCCCTGCTGCCATGTTGGGCACCAACAAGTCGGCCTCCCTGTGGGGGGCAGCGTTTGCCACCTGGCGCTATACCCGTCGCATCGAGGTGGCTTGGCGCTCACTGAGCGTGGCGGCCTTGTTCACCTTTGCCGGCGCATGCGCCGGCGCCTGGACCCTGACCCAAGTCTCACCTGTGCTGTTGCGCCGGGCCTTGCCCCTGGTGTTGTTGGCGGTGCTGATTTACACCTTGGTTCGCAAGGACCTGGGGCGCGAACACGCACCGCGCTGGCAGGGGGCACAGGAAACCCTGTTGCTGTCCGCCATGGGGGCGGTGGTGGGCTTTTACGATGGTTTCTTCGGGCCTGGCGCGGGCAGCTTCTTTGTCTTTTTCCTGGTGCGTGCCATGGGCTACGACTTCCTCCACGCCTCTGCGGGGGCCAAGCTGCTCAACACCGCCAGCAACGCAGCCGCCCTGTTGCTGCTCGGGCTGACGGGGCATGTCTGGTGGCACCTGGCCATCCCCCTGGCCCTGGCCAACATCGCCGGCAGCTGGCTGGGCACCCGCATGGCCTTGCGCCACGGCGCAGGATTTGTTCGGATTGTGTTTTTGCTGGTGGTCAGCGCCTTGATCCTGAAAACAGGGTTTGACGCTTTCTTGCGCTGACCTGGGCTCAGCGCGTGGCGGCCCGCTCCGGCAACGCCACCGATTGCGCCGGTCGAGAGACACCGATCGGTCGCGTGGCCTGGCCACGCTGAACCGCGGCAATGTCCTCTTCGGAGGGGTATTGGCCGGTGATCACATAGTCGAACACGCGGCGAGCTATCGGTGCCGCATTCTGGGCACCAAAACCGGCATTCTCCACCACCATGGCCAGCACCACCCGGGGCGCTTGTGCGGGCGCATAGGCCATGAAAAGGGCGTGATCACGCATGCGCTCATCGATGCGGGCAGCGTTGTATTTCTCGTTTTGTCGAACAGTGAATACCTGCGCCGTACCGGTCTTGCCGGCACTGGTGTAGGGTGCGCCAACAAAGCTGGACGCCGAGGTGCCTTCCAGGTTCACCCCCTCCAAGGCCCGCTGGATTTCTTGCACATGTTCCGGCTTGAGCGCCAGTTGCGCCACGGGTGCCGTGGCCACAGGCGTGCGCACCTTGCTGACCACATCAACCACTTCGCGCACCAAATGCGGCCGCATTTGCCGCCCCCCATTCACGAGTATGGCCGTGGCCTGTGCCAACTGAAGCATGGTGAAGTGGTTGTAGCCCTGTCCGATGCCCAGGGAAATGGTCTCTCCCGCATACCAGCGCTGCTGCTCGGGCTTGCGGTAAGTTGTTCGCTTCCAGTCGGTGGAAGGCAACACACCACGGGCTTCACCCAACAGGTCGATGCCTGTCAACTGGCCAAATCCGAAGGGTCGAAGTTGATCATGAATGAGGTCCACGCCCATGTCTCGGGCCAGCAAATAGTAGTAGGTGTCACACGACTCCACGATCGAGCGGTACATATCGACCATGCCGTGCCCGCCCTCTTTGTCGTCGCGGAATCGGTGGTTGCCGAACATGAAATACCCGGGGTCAGGAAACACCTGTTGGGCACTGCGCTTGCCGGTGTTCAGCGCGGCCAGCGCCATGAAGGGCTTGTAGGTGGAGCCGGGGGGGTAGGTGCCGCGCAAGGCCCGGTTCAACAAGGGTTTGTCCGGTGACTCGTTGAGCGCCTGCCAGTTGTCCTGATCAATGCCTTCCACGAAAAGATTGGGGTCGAAGGTGGGCTTGCTGACAAAGGCCAGCACCTCGCCGGTGTTGGGGTCGAGCGCCACCAAGGCCCCACGGCGCTGGCCGTATAAATCTTCGACCAGTTTTTGCAACCGGATATCGAGGGACAGCACGACCGTGTGTCCAGGCACCGCCGCCAGGCTGTTGAGGCGACGCACCGCTCGGCCGCCCGCCGAGGTCTCCATCTCATGCACCCCGGTGGTGCCATGCAGCTGCGACTCATAGCTCTGTTCGATGCCCAGCTTGCCGATGTAGTCGGTCCCCCGGTAGTTGCCCTCGTCATCGGTTTCTTCAAGCCGCTCTTTCTCGGCCTGATTGATGCGCCCGATGTAACCAATGACGTGACTGGCCAAGTCGCCCAGGGGGTAATTGCGAAACAAACGCGCCTTGATCTCGACACCTGGAAAGCGAAAGCGCTGAGCCGCAAAACGGGCAACCTCTTGTTCGGTGAGGCGGGTGCGCAGTGGCACCGATTCAAAGCTGCGCGACTCTTCGCGCAACTTCTTGAAGCGGCGCCGGTCACGCGGCTGCACCTCGACCACTTCGGCGAGTTGATCGATCACCTGTTCGATGGGCTCCACCAGTTTCGAGGGTGTGATCTCCAGGGTATAGGCCGAATAATTGCTGGCCAGCACGACTCCATGGCGGTCCAGGATGATGCCCCGGTTCGGGACAATCGGAACGATGGCGGTGCGGTTGCTTTCCGCTTGCTCATACAGATCGTCGTAGCGCCACCACTGCAAATAGGCCAAGCGCATCAGCAACAAGGTGAAGGCCACCAGAACGAGCACGGTCGCGGCCATCACACGACCGCGAAACCGGCTCAGGTCGGCTTCGACATCGCGCATCGCCTTCATAAGGGTCGATTCTCGTCGGGGTTGGGGGATCGCCGCTGCGGTGCCAGCAGCACAATGCTCACCAGCGGCCACAGCGCTGCCTCGAGTGCGGGCGCCAGCAACAAACTCCAGCCCGGGAAATTGGCCCCCGAGCCCAGTCGCAGCATCAGCGACAAGGCATGGCAGGCCACAAACAAGGGCAACACTTGCACCGCCTGAGATGGCACACTGAACCACAACAGCCGACGGTGAATCATGGTGGCCAAAAAGCCAAGCACGGTATAGGACAAAGCGTATTGACCCAGCAGGCCGGCCTGGTGAACATCCATGGCCAAGCCCAGAAAAAACGCCCAGCCAATGCCAACCCGCAAAGGCTGATGCACACACCAGAACACCAGCACCAGCGCCAGCACATCAGGGATCCAGGGTGATCGAGCGCCCCAGACCATGCCTTGAAACATGTTCAGCAGCAGCGCCAGCACCAGGCTGAAGATCACGAAGGAGGTTTTGGCTGGCAGCAGCAGTTGCTGGCCACGGGGCATGATCATCGCCGGCCCCCTTTGCGCACTGGCGCGGTCGCCCGCTCCATCTCGGGTTTGGGCGGCAGGTTTTGCCCAGCCGGCTCCAGTAGCAAGACATGGCGCGTGCCTTGAGAACGGGCCAGCGGTTCGGCCAGAATGCGGGCAAACATGGAGCCCGCGCGACGCTCGACGCGGGTCACACGCGCCACCCCCATGCCCGGCGGATAAACCCCGTCGATGCCACTGGTGGACAACAGGTCACCTTCTTCGACATCCGCATTGGTGGCCAGATAGCGCAGCTCCAGCATGGGAGCGCCCTGCGATTCACCATACACCACGCCACGTGCACCGGTACGCGTGTTCAGAACAGGAATCGACTGATCCCGGTCGGTCAGCAAGGTCACCTCGCTGAGCAAGGGGTACACCCGGGTGACTTGCCCCAGGACACCGCGTTCGTCAATGACCGGTGAGCTCAGGGTCACCCCTTGCGCACTGCCTTTGTCCAGAATCAGTTTTCGGGTGTAAGGGTCCGCGGCTTCATAGAGAACTTCGGCGGCCCGGCTGTTTGAGTGTTGACGCTCGCGCAGTTGCAGCAAATCGCGCAGTTGTTGATTTTCCAGGACCAGTTGCTCGACTTGCATGGCTCGCACCGTTTGCTGGCGCAACTCGGCCAAGGCCGCCTGTTCATTGCGCTGGGCCTGGTCTCGCAACTCCACCGAGTCGGCCAGCGCACCGCCCCAGACCACCGGACGCATGGCCAGCCACTGCACCGGGTACAACACCACCGAGAGGGCAGATCGCAAGGGTTGGGTAACGTGCCAGCGCACATCCGCCACCATGAGCAGCAAGCCCAGGGCGCCAAAAAAAATCAATTTGGTCAGCGCTGACGGCCCCTGTTTGAAAAACGGGGGAGGTGAGCGATCTAGGGTTCCCAGGGGCATGGTTGGCGAGACGGTTCAGAGTCGACGGTCAGACACAGGACGTCATGCAACAGCCACCGGCGTGCGGGGCCAGCCGCTTACTCGCTGGTGAAGATCGCGCCCAAGCGCTCCATGCGCTCCAGCGCCAAGCCACACCCGCGCACCACACAGGTGAGCGGGTCTTCCGCCACCAGCACCGGCAGGCCGGTCTCTTCGGCCAGCAAACGATCCAAGTCGCGCAACAAAGCGCCGCCACCGGTCAGCATCATGCCGCGCTCGGCAATGTCAGCGCCCAATTCGGGGGGGGTTTGTTCGAGGGCGTTTTTGACGGCCGACACGATGTTGTTGAGTGGGTCGGTGAGGGCCTCGAGAATCTCGTTGGACGAAATGGTGAAGGCACGCGGCACGCCCTCGGAGAGGTTGCGCCCTTTGACTTCCATTTCCTTGACCTCAGAGCCTGGGAAGGCCGAACCAATGCTTTTCTTGATCGCTTCGGCCGTGGGCTCACCAATCAACATGCCGTAGTTGCGGCGAATGTAGTTGATGATGGCTTCGTCAAACTTGTCACCCCCCACGCGCACGCTGCCCTTGTACACCATACCGCCCAGGGAAATCACGCCCACCTCGGTGGTACCACCACCGATGTCGACCACCATCGAGCCGCTGGCGTCACTGACAGGCAACCCGGCGCCAATGGCTGCGGCCATCGGCTCTTCGATCAAATAAACCTCGGACGCGCCAGCTCCCAAAGCCGACTCGCGAATGGCACGCCGCTCGACCTGGGTGGAGCCGCAGGGCACGCAGATGATGATGCGCGGACTGGGCTTGAGCATCGAGCGCGGATGCACCATTTTGATGAACTGCTTGAGCATTTGCTCGGTCACGGTGAAATCGGCAATCACACCGTCTTTCATCGGTCGGATGGCTTCGATGTTGCCGGGCACCTTGCCCAGCATGGCCTTGGCTTCGTGGCCCACGGCCTGGATGGTTTTCTTGCCCTGAGGACCACCCTCATGGCGAATCGAGACCACCGACGGCTCGTCCAGCATGATGCCCTTGTCGCGGACGTAGATCAGCGTATTGGCGGTGCCCAGGTCAATGGCCAGGTCGGTGGAAAAGTACCGACGGAAAGCTGCAAACATAAAGTCCTCTCAGGACCTCGCCACCTGTTGCAGCGCGGCCCGTCATCAATCGATCAATGGGCGTCGGAAGTGAAAATAGCGGCCCGACGGCCTCTAAAAGGCATGGCCCCAAAGCGGTAGGGCAAAGGCGAGATAATACCCGATCACCAGTCCTACCTGCCTCCCCGACCGGGGGAAATCCCTTGATGAGGGTTCGATTCACCATGTCTCTTCAATCCGACGATATCCGCCGCATCGCCTCCCTGGCGCGTCTGTCGCTCACACCTGAGCAAAGTGAGCGCATGCTTGGCCAGATCAATGGCTTCTTTGACCTGGTCGAGCAGATGCGGGCGGTCAACACCGACGGCATCGAGCCATTGGCACACCCGGTGGCAGCCATGCAGGACATCGCCTTGCGGCTGCGCCCCGATGTCGCCAGCGAACCCAACAACCGTGAAGCCAACCAGCGCAGCGCACCCGCCGTCGAGCGTGGCCTGTTCCTGGTGCCCAAGGTGATCGAGTAATACCGCCATGAGTGATTTGCATGACCTGAGCCTGGCCGAACTGGCCGCGCAATTGCGAAGCCGGCGCATCGGCGCGGTGGAAACTGCCCAACACTTTCTGCAACGGGCCGAGGGACACCTGGCCCAGAGCCGTGACAACGCGCACCACACGGGTGCGTTTCTGGCCATCGATCCCGAAGTCACCCTGGCCCAGGCGCGTGCCAGCGAAACCCGACTGGGCAACGGCCAGGCCGGGGCCCTGGAAGGGGCGCCCATCGCCCACAAGGACATTTTCGTCACGCGCGACTTTCCCACCACGGCCGGTTCGCGCATGCTGCAGGGGTATCGGTCCCCGTTCGATGCCACAGTGGTCTCGCGCTTAGCCCACGCCGGCATGGTGAGCCTGGGCAAGCTCAACTGCGACGAGTTCGCCATGGGCTCGGCCAACGAGAACTCCGCCTACGGCGTGTCGCGCAACCCCTGGGATCTGAGTCGGGTTCCGGGTGGCTCTTCGGGCGGCAGCGCGGCGGCCGTTGCGGCCGGTCTGACGCCCGCGGCGACCGGCACCGACACGGGGGGATCGATCCGCCAACCGGCCAGTTTTTGCGGCATCACCGGCATCAAGCCCACCTATGGTCGGGCGTCGCGTTACGGCATGATCGCCTACGCCTCCAGCCTGGACCAAGCCGGCCCGATGGCGCGCAGCGCTGAAGATTGCGCATTGCTGCTGTCGGCCTTGTGCGGGCCCGACCTGGACCGCGACTCCACTTCGCTGGACGTCCCGCCCGAGGACTATTCACGGCACTTGAACGACTCCATCCAGGGCCTGCGCATCGGTCTGCCCGAGGAGTTCTGGGGGCCGGGTCTGGCCCCTGACGTGCGCGCCGCCATCGAGCAGGCACTGGCCGTTCTGAAAGACCAGGGTGCCGTGGTGGTGCCGGTGCAACTCCCACGCACCGAGCTCTCGATCCCGGTCTACTACATCCTGGCGCCGGCCGAGGCCTCCAGCAACCTCAGCCGCTTTGACGGCGTGAAGTTCGGGCACCGCGCCGCCGATCCGGTCGATTTGCTGGACATGTACCGCCGCACCCGCAGCGAAGGCTTTGGTGAGGAGGTGCAGCGCCGCATCATGATCGGCACCTATGTGCTCTCACACGGCTACTACGACGCCTACTACCTGCAAGCGCAAAAAATCCGCCGCATGATTGCCGATGATTTCCAGCAAGCGTTCCGCCAGTGCGACGTGATCGTCGGTCCCGTGGCGCCCACCGTCGCCTGGGTGCTGGGCGAAAAGTCTGCCGACCCGTTGTCGAGCTACCTGGCCGACATCTACACCCTGCCGGCCTCGCTGGCGGGCTTGCCTGGCATGAGCATGCCCTGCGGCTTTGGCGCCCACGGCATGCCGGTGGGCTTGCAACTGATCGGCAACTATTTGCAAGAGTCGCGTTTGCTGAACCTGGCACATCAGTTCCAACGCCTGACCGACTGGCATCTGCGTCGCCCCTCGACGACGGCCGCCCAGTCTTCGAAGGAGGCTGCATGAGCACATCTCTCGTTCAGGGCTATGAGGTGGTCATCGGCTTTGAAACCCACGCCCAACTCTCCACCCAAAGCAAGATTTTCAGCCGCGCGCCTACCGCCTTTGGTGCCGAGCCCAACACACAGGCCTGCGCAGTGGATCTGGCCTTGCCGGGAACGCTGCCGGTGATGAACATCGGAGCCGTCGAGCGCGCCATCCGCTTTGGCCTGGCCGTGGGCGCCCATGTGGCCGAGCGCAGCATCTTCGCGCGCAAGAACTATTTCTACCCCGATCTGCCCAAGGGCTATCAGATCAGCCAGTATGAAATACCGGTGGTGCAAGGCGGCACGGTGCAGTTCTACCTGGGCGATGCGCTCAAGACCGTGCGGCTGGTTCGCGCCCATCTGGAAGAGGATGCCGGCAAATCGTTGCACGAGGACTTTATCGGCCAATCCGGCATCGACCTCAACCGCGCGGGCACACCCTTGCTGGAAATCGTTACCGAGCCGGACATCCGATCCAGCGAAGAGGCGGTGGCCTATGCCAAGGAGTTGCACAAAATCGTGACCTGGATCGGCATTTGCGATGGCAATATGCAAGAGGGTTCGTTCCGGTGTGACGCCAACGTGTCGGTGCGCAAACCCGGCCAGCCGCTGGGCACTCGCCGCGAGATCAAAAACCTCAACAGCTTCAAGTTCATGCAGCAGGCCATCGACTTTGAGGTGCGCTGGCAAATCGAGCAAATTGAAGATGGCCATGCCATCCAGCAAGCCACGGTGCTGTTCGACCCGGACACCGGCGAAACCCGTGCCATGCGCACCAAAGAGGATGCCGCCGATTACCGCTACTTCCCCGACCCCGATCTGCCCCCGCTGGTGATTGGGCGCGATTGGGTCGAACAGGTGCGCCAGGGCATGAGCGAATTGCCGCGCGTGATGGCCGCACGCTTTGTCGAGCAGTACGGACTGCCCGCGTATGACGCCACCACGCTGACCCAGAACCAGGCCATGGCCGCTTACTTTGAAGCCACCACCCAGGTGTGTAGGCAAGCCAAGCTGGCCAGCAACTGGATCATGGGCGAGGTGTCGCGTCGCCTCAATGCCGGGGAGATCGGGTTTGAGCAACTGCCGGTGAGCGCGGCACACTTGGGCGCGCTCATCATTCGCATCAGCGACGGCACGCTGTCCAACAACGCCGGCAAGCAGGTCTTTGATGCCCTGTGGAGTGGCGAAGCGGGCACGGGTGCATCGGCGCAAGACCAGGTTGATGCGGTCATCGAAGCCAAGGGCCTCAAGCAAATGAACGACAGCTCCGCGCTGGAAGCCATCGTCGATGAGGTGCTGGCCGCCAACGCCGACAACGTGGCGCAATACAAGGCGGGCAAAGACAAAGCCTTCAACGCACTGGTGGGCCAGGTGATGAAGGCCAGCCGGGGCAAGGCCAACCCACAGCAGGTCAATGCCGTGCTGAAGGCGCGGTTGGGCTGAGCGGCGCAGCACGGCATTCGTCCAGGGCTCCCATGAATTTGCGGGAATGGGGTCGACGAGCTGCGCTGGGGTGGTGGGACGCCTGTCGTCTGGCGACCCTGGTGGGCCTGGTACTCTGCCTGGCCTTGTCGCTGTTTCGGCTCTATCACCTCGCCACCTTCTGGCCTCATCCAGGGGACGAGCTTTGGTCAGAGCTTCCGCGTGCACTGCTGATGGGCCTGCGCTTCGATGCCAAAGCCGCTGCCGTGGCGGCCTTTGTGCTGTGGCCCCTGCTGTGTCTGCCCTTGGGGATTCGGCGCTGGGTGGTGACGCTCTGGGCCAGCCTGTTTGCGCTGTTGGCGGTCACCAATTACTTCTATTACCGCTTCTACAAGATCCCCATCGACAGCGTGATTTTCGGGCTGTTTGATGACGACACCACCTCGGTGCTGCTGACCATTCTGCGCGACTTTCCCCTGCTGCACATCGCGACTCTGCTGCTGGTCACAAGTGGGTTCATGGTGTGGTCGGCGCGCTGGCTGCTCCAGCGCTTGCCGCCCTCTCATGCAGGACGTCTGCACCCGGTGGCTGGCATCGGTCTGGCGCTGCTGAGCATGGTGGTGTGGGTGTTGGTGGGCAAAGGCACGCTCAAGGGCATGGCCTTGCAACTCGACAATGTGACCGCCACCAGCAAACCGTTTCTGAACCACGCCATCCCCAATGGCGTCATGTCCTTGTACTTCGCCTGGAACGCTTATAAGGATTCGGTCGATGTTGGCGAAGACCGCACGGGGCTGCGCGGGCAAGGCTTCGAGCATCCACCACAAGCCGTCCAGGCTTTGGGCGGACCCGCCTTGGACGATGAGGCTGCCATCGCCCAATGGTTACGACAAACCGGTGCTGGTCGGCCCACGGGCAAAAACCTGGTCTTCGTGCAAATGGAGTCGTGGAGTGCCGAGCCGCTTCGCTACCAGTCCGATGCGCTGGACGTGCAGGGCCGGCTCACCCAAAGCCTGCCCCAGGCCTGGCATTTCAGCAATTTCGATGCGGCGCACATCGGCACGCATCCGGCGCTGGAAGTGATTTTGTTTGGAACCCCCATCACGCCCATCACCACTGGCAAGTACCGCAGCGTGGTGCTGGACTGGAGTCTGGCCCATGTGTTTAAACGGGCCGGCTACGACACCTTGTTCGTGACCTCGGGCCACTCGGGCTGGCGCGAGCTCAATCGCGTGTTGCCCACCCAGGGATTTGATGAGGTGGTGGATGCCGCCGGCCTGCGCGCACGCTACCCCGGCGCGGGCAGCGGTCTGTGGGGGGTGTGGGATGAGTACCTGTTCAAGTACATCGAGGAACGGTTGCACGACCCCGCACAGCGTCGCCCCTTGTTTGTGTACGCCATGCCAACCACCAACCACCCGCCCTATGAGTTGCCCAGCGACTACCGTGCGCCCAACTACCGCATCGACGATTGGCCGGGGGAACGTTCGGACGATTCCTTGATTGCCAATCTGAAAACCTATCGCTATGCCAACGACCAGTTGGCCACTCTGATTCAGTCGGTCGAACGTGGCCCGGTGGGCTCACAGACCGTGATCGCCGCCACCGGTGACCACAATGTACGCACCATGGGTCTTTACGCCACGCCCGAACGGCGCCCGTTGCGCCATCGCGTGCCCTTCATGGTGTGGGGGGCGGGTGCCTTGGCTTGCCCCGACGCACAACAGGCGCCGGCCAGCCATCTCGACATGTTTCCAACGCTCTTTCCTCTGCTGGGGATTGAACACGGGTATTTGCGCACCGGGCGTAACCTGGCGGAGTGCAAACGTCCACCAGATTCTGCAACTGGCAACACCGAGCTCAGCTTGTCGGTGCTGGGGCAAGTCCGCACCCGGCAAGCCATCTGGGAAGCCGGTCGAGCGGCCAGTCTGGGCTGTGTACATGCCGATCGTCCTGCCACCGCGTCTGCGGCTAGTACAGTCTCTTCACCCTGCGACTGGTCGGACACGCTGGACAGCCAGGCCCGCGCGCGCCTGGGTTTGCTGGACTGGCACATGCGGCGTCATTTGAACCAGGCCATGCAGGCCGCGCCCACGCGCTGAACGATCGCTGCTGACGGCCCCGGGATCTGGGCTTTGAATGTCAGGACACGCCGTATCGGGTGCGATAGGCTTGAACCCGCGCCAGGTGCTGCTCCATATCGGTGCCCGAACGCTGCTGCAAATAAGCCAGCAAATCGTCCAGGGTGGCGATGGCACACACCTGCAAGCCCAGTTGTTGGCGCACATACTGGACGGCACTGTAAGGAACATCGACCACCGCATCGCCTTGTTTTTCGGTGGCCATCTCCTGACGGTCGAGAGCAATCGCCACCGCGTGCGGCGTGGCCCCGGCTTTGCGGATCAGGTCAATCGACTCCCGCACCGCTGTGCCGGCGCTCATGACGTCATCCACGATCAACACCCGTCCCTGCAAGGGCGCCCCCACCAACGAGCCCCCCTCACCATGGTCCTTGGCTTCTTTGCGGTTGTAGGCAAAAGGCACGTTGCGGCCCAGCCGGGCCAACTCGATGGCCACGGCTGCTCCAAGCGGAATGCCTTTGTAGGCCGGGCCAAAAATCATGTCGAACTCGATCCCGCTGGTCATCAGGCGCTGGGCATAACAGCTGGCCAATCGACCCAGCTTGGCGCCATCATCGAACAAACCGGCGTTGAAGAAGTAGGGCGACAGGCGTCCAGCCTTGGTTTTGAACTCGCCAAAACGCAGGACACTGCAATCGAGCGAGAATTGCACGAATTCCTGCGCCAGCGCGTCTTGCGCCTTAGAACCTTCTGCCATGGCCTCTTCCTTGTTCAAACTCACCAGTCTCAACCTCAATGGGATACGCTCTGCGGCCAACAAAGGCGTGAACGCCTGGATCGAACGCAGCGCTCCGGATTGTATTTGCGTGCAGGAGGTGAAAGCCCAGGCCGACGATGTGGCGGGCAAACTCGATGTGCTGGGCGGTTTGCCCGGGCGGTTCCACTTTGCAGAGAAAAAGGGCTACTCGGGCGTGGGCATTTACTCCCGGCATGAACCGAGCGATGTGATCGTGGGCTTTGGTTCGCCCGAGTTCGACGCCGAAGGCCGTTACATCGAATTGCGATTTGACAGCGCCAAACGCAAGCGTTCCCTCATCAGCTGTTACTTTCCCAGCGGCTCCTCCGGTCCCGAGCGACAAGAAGCCAAATTCCGTTTTCTCGCGTTGATGGAGCCCCACTTGGCGGGGCTGATGGCCGAGCGCGAATTCATTTTGTGCGGCGACGTCAACATCGCCCATCAGGAAATCGATCTCAAGAACTGGCGCGGCAACCAGAAGAACAGCGGCTTCTTACCCGAAGAGCGCGCCTGGATGACGAAGATGCTGAATGAGGTCGGCCTGGTCGATGTCTATCGCCAGCTGCAACCCGAGGCCACCGACAGTTGTTACACCTGGTGGAGCAATCGAGGGCAAGCGTATGCCAAGAACGTGGGGTGGCGGCTGGATTACCACCTGGCCACGCCGGCATTGGCCAAGACCGCGCGGCGTGAAGAGATTTACAAGGACGAGAAGTTTTCAGACCACGCGCCGATCACGATCGGCTACGACCTGGCGTGGTGAACCGCCAGCGGATCCATCGGGGAGAACCGCGGTGACCTCGATCTCGACCTGTGCGCGATCTTCCACCAGACTGACGACCTGCACCGCCGTCATTGCCGGGAAATGGCGACCCATGACCTCGCGATACGCCGCACCGATGTCGCGCAAACGCGCCACATAGGCTTTCTTGTCCACCAGGTACCAGGTCATGCGAACCACGTGCTCGGGACCACCGCCCGCCGCACGGACCACGTCGACACAATTCTGTAAAGCCTGGCGGACCTGATCCACCAGGTCATCGCTTTCAAATTCACACTGGGCGTTCCAGCCAATCTGCCCACCGACAAACAGATGGCGGCCCTGGGCGGCAATGCCATTGGCATAGCCTTTCGGAGGGGCCCAGCCCTCGGGTTGGATGACGGTATGGCTCATGGCAGTGTGTGAAGTTGAAGTCGAAAGCGGGGATAAAGAGAGGAGATCGACATGTCAGGGCGTCTTGAGCAGGTCTCGTCCAACGATGAGTTTTTGCACCTCGGTCGCCCCTTCGTAAATGCGCAAGGCGCGGATTTCGCGGTAGAGCGATTCGACGATGTTGCCCCGCTGCACGCCCTGGCCTCCTTGCAACTGCACCGCCGCATCAATGATGCGTTGTGCGTTTTCGGTGGCGGTCATTTTGGCCATGGCCGCTTCGCGTGTGGTGGGTCGCTGCAGCACGTCACGCTGCCAGGCGGCTCGCACCGTGAGCAATGCCGCCGCTTCGAGCTCGGTGGCCATGTCGCCCAGCCGGGCCTGCGTGAGTTGGAAATCGGCCAGGTGATGGCCGAACATGGGGCGTGTGCGCGCATGCTGTACAGACTCGTGCAAGGCGCGTCGCGCAAAGCCCAGCGCCGCCGCCCCCACGGAGGCGCGAAAAATATCCAAGGTGCGCATGGCGATTTTGAAACCTTCACCGGGCGCTCCCAGTCGCTGACTCACCGGCACCTTCATGTCTTCGAAGCGCAGTCGGGCCAAGGGGTGCGGCGCCATCACCTCCAGCCGCTCCACCACTTCAAAGCCCGGCAAATCCGGCGTGATGACAAACGCTGAAATGCCCCGTGCGCCCGGGGCTTCTCCTGTGCGCGCGAACAAACAATAGACATCGGCGATGCCACCGTTGGAGATCCAGGTTTTTTCGCCGTTGATGACGTAATGATCACCCTCCAGACGGGCTTGGCATTGCATGGCGCCCACGTCCGATCCGGCCAGCGGCTCGGTCAAAGCGAAGGCCGAGATCCACTCGCCACGGGCCACCCGGGGCAGGATGCGCTGGCGCAATTCATCCGAGCCGGCCAGGGTGATGGCGCCGGTACCCAGCCCCTGCATGGCAAACGCAAAATCGGCCAGGCCATCGTGGTAGGCCAAGATTTCACGGGCCAGACACAGGGAGCGCGAATCCAGCGCGGGCAAGGCGCCGCCGTAGGCCTGCGGGACACAGTAACGCAAAAACCCGGCGTGGCCGAGCGCCTGCACCAGCGCACGACAGGCATGGTCGGTGTCATCGTGATCAACCGCCGGCATGGCCGCCGCCCAGTCCCAGAGCGACTGGGCCAGTGCACGGTGGGCCGGCTCGTAAAAGGGCAGATCGAGATGGGCCTGCAAGGGCATGGGGGTCATGTCGGGTCCTTCTTGCTCGTCACGCAGGTGCAGTTCAATTGCCCTGGAATTGCGGTTTTTGCTTGGCGGCAAAAGCCTCGAATGCACGACGAAAATCTTCGGTCATCATGCAGATGGCCTGGGCCTGCGCCTCGGACTCGATCATTTCCTCAATGCCCATGGCCCACTCCTGATTGATCATGGTCTTGGTCATGGTGTGGGCAAACCAGGGTCCATCGGCCAGCGACTGCGCCAGGGTTTGCGCTTGCGTCAGCAAAGTGTCGGGCGCGTGCAAGGCATTGAAGAAGCCCCATTGCTGGCCTTCTTCGGCACTCATGACGCGGCCCGTCATCAGCAACTCGTTGGCACGGCCTTGACCGATCATGCGTGGCAGCAAGCCGCAGGCGCCCATGTCGGCGCCCGCCAGCCCCACGCGGGTGAAGAGAAACGCGGTCTTGGCGGCGGCCGTGCCCAGACGGAAATCGCTGGCCAGCGCCACCATGGCGCCCGCGCCGGCACAAATGCCATCGATGGCGGCGATGATGGGCTGCGGCGCGCGTCGCATGGCCTTGACCAGGTCGCCCGTCATGCGGGTGAAGGCGAGCAGATCGGGCATGCTCATGCGGGTGAGTGGCTCAATGATCTCGAACACATCGCCACCCGAGCAAAAGTTGCCCCCCTCGCCGGCGATCACCACCGCACGCACATCGCTGGCATAGCTCAGGTCGCGAAACAAATCGCGCAGCTCGGCATACGACTGAAAGGTGAGTGGGTTTTTCTTGTCCGGACGGTTGAGGGTGATGGTGGCCACGCGCCCATCTTCGCTGCATGACCAGTGAAAGTGACCGGCGGCATAGTCCTTGAAAGGGCGGCGCTGTTCGCGCATGGAAAGTTCAGACATGAGAGGTTCCTTGGCAAGGTTTTCGACGTCAGGCGTTCAGCGCCAATTGGCCGGCGCGCTCCAGGTTGCGTTCGAGTTGCAGCTTGCCGCCCACATAAGGCCGCGGCCAGGGGATGTCGGCAAAGCCCTGTTCAGCCGCCGCATGCAAGGTCCAGGCCGGGTCGGCCAGGTGCGGTCGTGCCAGAGCGCACAAATCGGCGCGGCCAGCCGCAATGATGGTGTTGACGTGATCGGCTTCAAAGATGTTGCCGACCGCGATGGTGGGCACATGCACCTCGTTGCGGATCTGGTCCGAGAAAGGCACCTGGAACATGCGCCCATACACCGGCTTTTCTTCCTTGCTGACCTGTCCACTCGAGACATGCACGATGTCGGCGCCAGCGTCCTTGAACAGGGCAGCCACCACGCTCGCCTCGTCGGGGGTCATGCCACCGGGCACCCAGTCGTGCGCGGACAAGCGCACCGACATCGGCTTGTCCGCGGGCCATACGGCACGCATCGCCTGGAACACTTCGAGGGGATACCGACAGCGCGCTTCGGTGGAGCCACCGTATTCATCCTTTCGGTGGTTGGTGAGGGGTGAGATGAAGGTCGACATCAAATACCCATGCGCGGCGTGGAATTCGATCATGTCAAAGCCTGCCGCTTGCGCGCGCCGGGTCGCGTCCACAAATGCTTGTTTGACGTCATCCATGTCGGCACGCGTCATTTCTCGCGGCACCTGCGAGACGCCGGGCATCAAAGGCAGGGCGGACGGCGCGATCAAGGGCCAGTTGCCGTCGTCCAGGGGTTGGTCGATGCCGTCCCAGGACAGTCGGGTGGATCCTTTGCGACCGGCGTGACCGATCTGTAGCGCCATCTTGGCCGGGCTGTTGGCGTGGGCAAAGTCGACGATGCGTTTCCAGCCCTGAACCTGCTCCTCATTCCAAATGCCGGCACACCCCGGGGTGATGCGCGCCTGCGGTGAGACACACGTCATCTCGGTCATCACCAAGCCCGCACCACCCAAGGCGCGCGCGGTGTAGTGCTGGAAATGAAAATCGTTGGGCACACCGTCCTGCGCGGAATAGGTGCACATGGGGGAGACGACCACCCGGTTGCCCAGCGTCATGCCGCGCAGGGTGAACGGGGTGAACATGGGTGGCACGGCCCGGTCAGGCAAGCCGCAGCGGCGGGCCCACCAGCGGTCCATGTCTTCGATGTACTGAGGATCGCGCAGTTTCTGATTGGCGTGGCCCACGCGTTGACTGCCGGTCAGCAAGGAGAAGGCGAATTGCTCGGGCTCCAGATGCACATAGCGATCGATGTTCTCGAACCAGGTCATGCGGTTGCGGGCGGCGCTTTGCAATTTGAGCGCCTCAATTTCACGCTCGGCTTGATACCGCGCCAGCCGCTCAGGCACGGTGCCCTCGCTGCTGTTGAGCACCTTGACCAGCGAAATCGCATCTTCCATCGCCAGCTTGGTGCCCGAACCGATCGCGAAGTGAGCGGTGTGCGCGGCGTCTCCCAACAACACAATGTTGTCCTTGTACCAGCGCTCGCACAACACACGGTTGAACTTGATCCAGACGGCGGAACCGCGCAAATGCCGGGCATTGGAGATGAGCGGATGACCGTCAAGCAAGTCGCCGAACAGGTTCTCGCAAAACGCGATCGACTCGGACACTTCGAACTTGTCCAGGCCGGCGCGCTGCCAGGTGCTTTCTGGCGTCTCGACGATGAAGGTGGACATTTCATCGTTGAAGCGATAGGCATGCAGGTTGAACCAGCCCCAGGGGGTTTCCTTGAAGGCAAAGGTGAAGGCGTCCAGTTTCTTGCGCGTGCCCAGCCAGATGAAGCGGCATTTGCGGGTGTCGATGCGCGGATTGAAGTGCGCCTCATGGCGGCTGCGGGTGACCGAGTTGACGCCATCCGCGCCAATCACCAGGTCGTAGTCACGGGCGTAGTCGTCCGGGCTCTTGATGTCCTGCTCGAAAACCAGTTGGACCCCCAGCTCGGTGGCTCGGCGCTGGAAGATCTCCAACAGTTTCAGGCGGGCAATGCCACAAAACCCGTGACCGCCCGAGCGGATCAGTCGCCCCTTGAAATGGATGTCGATATCGTCCCAATGATGGAAATTGGACTCGATGGCTTGCACCACCTCGGGGTCGGCAGCCCGAAAACCATCCATGGTCTGGTCAGAAAACACCACGCCCCAACCAAAGGTGTTGTCGGCCGTGTTGCGCTCGATCACGGTGATCTCGTGCGCGGGGTTGGCCTTTTTCATCAGGATGGCGAAATACAGGCCGGCTGGCCCGCCGCCCAGACACACGATACGCATGGTGGTCCTTCCGTGGGATTCGGTAGGGTTGAAAACAACGATTGACGCGCCCTGCCCCCGTTGCCATTCACCCCCGAGCGGCGACGAAAAAGCAGAACCTGATTTTTAGTTTATGTCGGAATGGTTTATTTGTAAACCATTTTCCATCCAAGTCGGTGTTTGAGGTCGTTTTGCGCCTCAGTTCGCCCCGGGGCCCCGCGCCCCACCGGCGCTGAGCTGTGATTTCAATTGGCCGAGCAGGGCCCACAACTGGGTCATTTCCTGCTCCTCCAAGCCTTGGAAAAGCTCCGTCACCCATTGCTCATGCTCGCGCGCCATGACCTGGAACTGCGCCCGCCCTTGCGCCGTGAGGGTGACGTAATAAGCGCGTCGGTCGCGGGGATCGTCCCGGCGCTCGATCAGCCCCTCCTGCGCCAACCGGTCCACCAGGCCCGTGACATTGCCACCCGTGACCATGAGCAGGCGTGAGAGTTCACGCATCTTGAGGCCTTGGGGATGTCGCTCCAATTGCGCCATCAGATCGAAGCGCGGCAGGGTGGTGTCAAACCCCTGGCGCAACCGATGACGCAGACGCGTCTCGATGTGGTTGTGGCAAGACAGCAGGCGCAACCAGGTGCGCAAGGCGACCGGATTCACGGATGAGCCTGAGGGGTGGACGGGCGGCGCGGCGTCAGTCCGTGATTTGGAGGAGTCCTGGGGGATTTGGCTCATGGATGTCGGGGGATTCTAGCCATCCGCTCTGGTATGTGAGGCACACAGAGGGCGGTGCGTCCGTCGGCATTCCAAGAAAGTTACGAACTATGATCACCGGTCACCACCATCGTTCACAAGAGCCAGGCATCCCCAATGCTGCACTACGAAACCGTTCCCGTTACCCCGTTCCAGCAGAACTGCTCCATCGTCTGGTGCGACGTCACCCGCCAAGCCGCCATCATTGACCCCGGTGGTGACCTGGAGGTGCTGCTCGCGGCGGTGCAGCGGCTGGGCGTCACCCTGGAGCAGATCTGGGTCACCCATGGCCATATCGACCATGCTGGCGCAACCGCAGAGCTGGCCGAACGGCTGGGCCTGCCGATCGTGGGGCCGCACCCCGGCGACCAGTTCTGGATCGACGGCTTGACCCAGGCCGCCGCCATGTATGGCTTTCCGCCGGCCAAACCGTTCACCCCCACCCGCTGGCTTCATGATGGCGACACCGTCAGCCTGGGCGAACACACCCTGCAGGTGCGTCATTGCCCCGGCCACACGCCCGGGCATGTGGTGTTTTATTCCCCCGAGATCCGGCGAGCCTTTGTGGGCGATGTGCTGTTTGCCGGCAGCATTGGCCGTACCGACTTTCCCCAGGGCAACCACGACGCATTGATCGCCAGCATCACCCAGCGTTTGTGGCCCATGGGGGACGACACCGTGTTCATCCCAGGTCACGGGCCGGAAAGCACCTTTGGGCGCGAGCGGCGCACCAACCCCTACGTGGGCGGGACTTGACGCGTCCCCGCCCAAACAGAGTCAGTTTTTGACGCGCTCGAACAGCGGCAAGACCTTGGGCAAATTGGCTTCGATCTCGTGGATGCGGGTGCTGCCCGAAGGGTGGGTGCTAAGCCACTGAGGTGGGGCGTTTTTGTTGGCAGCGCTCATTTTTTGCCACAAAGTGACGCCAGCACGCGGGTCATAGCCGGCGCGGGCGGCCAGTTCCATGCCCACCAAATCGGCCTCGGTTTCATCTTCACGGCTGAATTTCAAGGTCAGCAGGTTGGCCCCCTCGCGCGCCACGAAGTCGGTCACCCTGGGGTCGATGCCAAAAATCCCGGCGACCACCGCCCCCCCCAAACGCGACAGACCCTGGGTGGCGGCCGTCTTGCCCATGCGCTCCCGGGCGTGTTCACGCAGGGCATGTGCCACCTCGTGCCCCATCACCATCGCCACCTCGTCGTCGGTCAATTCCAGCTGCTTCAAGATGCCGTGAAAGAAAGCGATCTTGCCCCCCGGCATGCAAAAGGCGTTGATCTGACTGGAGCCGATCAGGTTGACCTCCCACTTCCATTCGCGGGCGCGGGGGTTCCACTCGTAGCTGTGGGGAATGATTCGGCGGGCGATCTCGCGCAGCCGGATGACCTGGGGATGGTTGTCCGGACCCAGCGCATTCTTGCTGGAGGCCTGCTGCAGCATTTGGCGGTATTGCTGCTGGGCCGAGTTCTCGACTTCAGCGGCAGGCACGAGTTTGGAGAAGGCCGATTCCTTGCCCACGTCCACACCCTCACGGGCCCAGGCCCCGGGGCCCCACAGGCCCAGGCCGGCCGCGCACCAGGCGCAACGATGAAGAAAGCGGCGTTTACTCAAAGGGGTATCGGTCATAGACGTCAAAATGGAGGCCATGAACGATACCTCAAGTCACGGGCCAGCCGCCAGCCACGCTTCTGAGCAACGCCGGAGCTGGCGCGAAGCCCTGCGGGTTTACCGCTCGGGCGCAGCCCTGCGCATGCTGGCCCTGGGGTTTTCGGCGGGGCTGCCGCTGCTGTTGGTCTTGGGCACCTTGAGCTTTCGCCTGCGTGAGGCCGGCATCGAGCGGGCCACCATTGGCTTTCTGAGCTGGGTGGGCCTGGCCTATGCCTTCAAATGGATGTGGGCGCCCCTGGTGGACCGCTTGCCCCTGCCGGGTCTGACACGGTGGCTGGGGCGTCGCCGCAGCTGGTTGCTGGTGTCGCAGCTGGCCGTCATCACCGGCTTGCTGGGCATGGGTTGGTGCGATCCGCAACAGGCCTTGCAGCCGCTGGTGTTGTGGGCCGTGCTGGTGGCCGTGGGTTCGGCCACGCAAGACATCGCCCTGGACGCTTTTCGCATCGAATCTGCTGGGGTAGATGAGCAGGCGGCCCTGGCGGCCAGCTACCAAACGGGCTACCGACTGGCCATGATCTGGGCCGGAGCCGGCGCCTTGTGGCTGGCTGCACGGGCCGAGGCCCTGGACACCACGGGTTATCAGCAGGCTGCCTGGCAAATGGCCTACCTGGTCATGGCCGCTTCGATGACGGTCGGTCTGCTCACGGTGCTGTTGTCCCCCGAACCTGCGATGAGCGAATTGCCCCCGGCACGCAACCTGCGCGAATGGCTACGAACCGCGCTGATCGACCCCTTTGCCGATTTCATCGGCCGCTACCGTTGGCAAGCCGTGCTCATCCTGGGGCTGATCGCGATCTACCGGGTGAGCGACGTGGTCATGGGCATCATGGCCAATCCGTTTTATGTGGACATGGGTTACAGCAAGGACGAGGTCGCCGCGATCAGCAAGGTGTTCGGTGTTTTGATGACCCTGCTGGGCGCCTTCGTGGGGGGGGTGTTGTCCATGCGCCTGGGCGTCATGCGGGTGCTGATGCTGGGGGCGGTGCTGAGCGCGGGCAGCAACCTGCTGTTTGCCTGGCTGGGCACACGCGGCCATGATTTGCAAGCGCTGGTCTGGGTGATTTCCGCCGACAACCTGGCAGGCGGCATCGCCTCGTCGGCCTTCATTGCCTATTTGTCGGGGCTGACCCAGGTGCGCTACTCGGCCACGCAATACGCCTTGTTCAGCTCGATGATGCTGTTGCTGCCCAAGTGGCTGGCCGGGTTTTCTGGCGTGGTGGTCGACAGTTACGGTTATTCGAGCTTTTTCATCGGCACCGCCTTGCTGGGCCTGCCGGTGCTGATCATGGTGGCGTTGGCGTCGCGGGTGCGCTGAGCGCCTCTCGCAACACACTTTTTTGCACCTTGCCCAAGGCCGTCTTGGGCAGTTGCAACACCCGCACCACCCGGCGCGGGTGTTTGTAACGCGCCAGCCGGGCACGCACCTGGCTCAACAAGTCTTCGTCCGTCGCCTGCGCCTGCGGATGCAACACCACGGCCGCAACCACGCTCTCCCCCCAACGCTCATCGGGCAAGCCCAGGACCGCGCACTCGGCCACCGCCGGATGCTGCGCCAGCAAGCCCTCGATTTCCGCCGGGTAGATGTTCTCGCCGCCCGAAATGATCATGTCCTTGCAGCGGCCCACGATGGTCCAGCTGCCATCCGGGTCCACCCGTGCCACGTCTCCACTGTGAAACCAGCCCTCCTCATCCAGCGCCGGCAGATCCGGCCAGTAATGCTGCACCAACGCTGGGCCACGTAGCCAGACCTCGCCCGTGTCCGCCTGAGCAGTTGTCCCTTCGAGGGGCCCCAGGCGAGCCTCCACGCCGGGTGCCGGCCAGCCACAAGAGCCGCGCAGGGCCAAGGCGGGATCCGACTTGAAGGCGATGGAGAACGGTCCGGTTTCGGTGGCACCGTACACATTGCCCAAGGGCACGCCACGCGCCAAAAAACCCTCGACCAGGTGCAAGGGCAAGGTGCTGGAACCGGCCGAGACGCTACGCAGCGAACTCAGATCGGTCTGCGCCCAACGCGGGTGTTCCAGCAGGGCTTTCATCACGGCCGGCACCACCACGGTGTATCCAATGCGGTGCTGTTCCAGCGCTCGCAAGGTGTCTTCGGGTTCGAAACGCGCTTGCACCACGACCTGCGCGCCCACCCACAAGGCCGGCAAGGTCTGGATGCACAGCCCCCCGACATGGAACAGCGGCAACATGGTCAACACCCGGTCTTGCGCGCTCAGGCCCAGCACCCGGCTGGCCGCCTGCATGTTGGCGATCAAGTTGGCCTGGGTGTGCACGGCAGCCCGCGGTCGGCCGGTGGTTCCCGAGGTGTACACCAGCAAGACCGGGCGAGGATCGGCCGGTGCCGGCGACTCCTCCGGGTTTGGCTCTTTCCAGGTCGTCCAGGCGTTGGCCGGTGCCCACTCAACAGGACCTTCCTCCACCAAAGCGGCCAGCGTCTGCACCTGCAGGTTGTGGCGCAGCGCCAGTGCCTGCGCGGCCTCGGCCCAGGACGCATCGTGCAGCAGACAACGCGGCGTGCAATCTTGCATCAGCTGGTCCCACTCGGCGGCGGCCAAACGGTGGTTGAGCGGGGCCAGGATGGCGCCCATTCGTGCCAGCGCCAGTAGCAGCACCAACATGTCCATGTGGTTGAAGCTCAAGCAGGCCACCCGGTCACCCGGGCTGACGCCCCAAGCTTGCAAGTGTTCAACCGCCCGCTCGATGCGTCGCGCCAGCGCCCCATAGTCCAACGTCAGCTCGCCCTGGGACAGGGCCGGCCGCTCGGGCTGCCAGCGGGCGTGGCGCAACACCATCGCGTCCAGACGCAGGGGGGACGGCGGCGCCAGATCAGGCGCGAGGGAATGAGGGGGCATGGGCATGTCCGGCATTGTCACGCAGTCGCCCACCGGCTGTGAGATTTGCAATTCTTTACCGCTCAAGCCCTACACTCCCGCCATGGATTCATTGCTCATCATCGAAGACGACCATCGCCTGGCGCAGATGTTGACCGACTATTTGACCCAGTCAGGGTTTTCCGTCCAGCGCGCGGCCAACGGTCATGAAGGCCTGCGTCAATTGCAAGACCACCCCGAGATCCAACTGATCATTCTGGACCTGATGTTGCCCGACCTGGACGGGCTGGAGGTCTGCCGCCGGATCCGACTACAGCCGGAGCCGCAAGGAAACATCCCCGTGCTGATGCTGACCGCCAAAGGAGACCCGATGGACCGGGTGACGGGGCTCGAACTCGGTGCCGACGACTACCTGCCCAAGCCCTTTGAGCCGCGGGAATTGCTGGCTCGCATCCGCGCCGTGCTGCGCCGTCACGCCAGCACGGCCACTCGCATGGCCACACCTCTGTTGCGCTTTGGCTCGCTGGCCATTGACCGCGATGCCCGCAGCGTGACGGTGGAGGGGCAGCCGTGCGACCTCACCTCTTACCAGTTCGATTTGTTGACGGTGCTGGCTGAACGTGCCGGTCGCGTGCTCTCGCGCGAGCAGATCATGGAGGCGGTTCGGGGGCGCGAACTCGAGGCCTATGACCGCTCGATCGATGTCCACATGGGGCGCATCCGGGCGGCAATCGAACACGACGTGAAAGACCCCAAGCGCATCTTGACGGTGCGCGGAGTCGGCTATGTCTTTGCCAAACAGCAAGACTGAGCCGGCCCTCTCTGAACCCGTGATGGGCCAGCGGTGAATCAGCACCGGGGCCTTGGAAGGAACGCACATGCTCAACACCCTTGGCTCGCGACTGTATGCGCGCTTGTGGCTGGCCACGGTGTTGACCGTGGCTCTTTTTACCTTGCTGGCAAGCTGGATGGTTCGTCTGACCACCGAGCCCCCGTTGCGGGAGGTGGTCGTTCGCAGCCCGGCCGGCGAAATCGTGGGTCAGGGCATGGCCCGCATACGCCCACCCGACGGCCTGCCCGAGGAACGCAGACCGCTTCCGCCCCCTGGCATGGAAAACATGCCCTATGGGAAGTTTGGGCCCGGACCCGAATTTTTGGTGCAACTCTACGACGGTCACTTGCTGCATGTACACCTGCCCCGCGAGCCCCGCAGCTTCTGGACCCGACCACCCAATGGCTTCATCTGGTCCTTGTCGCTGGTGGGCTTGGCCATGGCTTTGGCCACCTACCCGATCGTTCGACGTCTGACCCGCCGTCTGGAAGAGTTGCAACGAGGCGTCCAGGCCTGGGGCAGCGGGAACCTGTCCCTGCGGGTGGCCGAGCGGGGGCATGATGAAGTGGCCTTTTTGGCCAAGCAGTTCAACCAGACCGCCAGCCAGATCGAGTCGCTGGTGCAGGCGCACAAATCCTTGCTCGCCAATGCGTCTCACGAATTGCGCACGCCGCTCACACGCATCCGCATGGGGCTGGAACTGATGGGAGAACAGCCCACGGCAGCGGTGCGGGCCGAGCTGGTGCACAACATTGCCGAGGTTGATCAGCTCATCGACGAGATCCTGCTGGCCAGCCGACTGGACTCGCCGGAAGCCGAACTGGGCAGCGTGGAGTGGGTGGATGTGGCCGGACTGGCTGTTGAGGCGTGCGCACGGGCGCAGGCCGAGCTGGTCATGCATCGACCCGCCGCAGAATTGGTCGTGCCCGGCATTCCCCGCCTGTTACAACGGCTGTTGCGCAACCTGCTGGACAACGCGCGACGTCACGCCGGTGAGGTCGGGCTGCTGGTCGAACTCGACCGACCCACGCCAGACAGGCTGGTGATACGGGTGAACGACCGCGGGCCGGGTGTTCCTACCGCTTACCTGGAGCAGGTGTTCGCGCCCTTTTTCCGTCTGCCCGGTGCCGTGGATGGCGGGGTTGGGCTGGGTTTGGCGCTGGTACGTTCAATCACCCAGCGGCATGGAGGGCGAGTCTGGTGTGAGCACCGCCAGGGAGGTGGCGCTTGCTTCGTGGTGGAGTTGCCCACGGTCAGTTCGATGACCATGCCGACCTGAGGCACAGCCCTCCAACTCCCGCCTGCCAAGGGCTCAGGGCTGGACGGGGTCCGCCGACAACGCCTGAAGCACGCGTTCGGGGCTGAGGTCTTGCAAACAGCGCAGATGCCCCAAAGGACACTCGCGCTTGAAGCAAGGGGCGCAGTCAAGCGGCGGCTGATAGGCCGGGTCTCGCTTGAGCCACAAAACCTGCGCACGCGGGCTCAGGGGTGGCGTGTGTTCCGGGCTGGAGGAGCCGAAGATCGCCACCTGCGGGACATCCAATGCAGCGGCCACGTGCATCAAACCCGAATCGTTGCTGACCACCTGACGGGCGCTGGCGATCAGGGCAAACGCCTCTTCCAGGGTGGTCTGTCCGGCCAGGTTCAGCACACGCCCGCGCTTGGATGATCCAACCGTTTGCACGATTTGCTGGCACAAGTCGCGCTCTTTACCCGACCCCAGCAACACCACATCGGCGTCGATTTGGCTGGCCAGGGCAGCAAAATGAGACACAGGCCAACGCTTGGCCGGGCCGTATTCGGCCCCGGGCGCCATGACGACGTGGCCCTTGGCACGCAGCCCCTGCGCAGACAGCACCGCCTGCTGCTGCGCATCGGCCACCCCCAAACGCGGCCGCAGGACCTCCTCGTATAGAGGTGAGGCTTGCAGGGGCCACCAGGAAGGGCCCTCCTGCCCGGCCAGCGCGGCGTAAAAAGCGACCATGGGCGGGCGATGGCTGCGGGAAGGGTTGGGCAGGTGATGGGTCAACAAGCCACGCCGCCACTCGCCCAGATAACCGATGCGCTGTGGCACGCCCGCGAACCAGGGCAGCAAGGCGCTTTTGAGGGAATTGGGGCACACATAGGCGCGATCGAAACGGCCTTGCCAGGCTTGACCCAGGGCCCGCCGCTCGGCCCATTGGAGGGCGCCATGGCGAAATGGCAATTCAAGCACCGCTTGCACACCGGCCATGGCCCGGTACACCGGGGCCACCCAGGGCAAGGCGGCCACCGTGACCTGCTCGCCACGGGAGGACAAACGCTGCACCAGGGGTTGCGTCATCACGGCGTCGCCAATCCATTGCGGCGCAATGATCAGCGAGCGTGGGCCCGCCAAGGATGCGGGAGTGCGGGTCACGCTCAGTGCGCGGCCACCTTCTCGCCGGCTAGAAGTCGGTACACGGTGCCGCAGTAAGGACAGCGGGCTTCACCCGTTTTGGCGACATCCAGGAAGACCTTGGGATGGCTGTTCCACAAGGCCATCTTGGCCTGCGGGTTGGGGCAGAACGTCCCCCCATGCCCGTTGAGGTCTTGTGCGCGCAATTCGACTGTTTGAGTCATGGCACGCTCCTGTCAGACCTTGGTGAGCCAATGGGCGTACTTGGGATTGCGGCCATTGACGATGTCGAAAAAGGCGTTCTGGATTTTCTCGGTGATCGGGCCACGGGAGCCGATGCCGATTTCAATGCGGTCGAGTTCACGGATCGGGGTGACTTCGGCCGCCGTGCCGGTGAAGAAGGCTTCGTCGGCAATGTAGACCTCGTCGCGGGTGATGCGCTTTTGAACGATTTCCAGGCCGAGGTCCTTGGCAATGTGAAACACGGTGTTGCGGGTGATGCCGTTGAGCGCACCGGCCGACAAGTCGGGGGTGTAGATCACGCCACCTTTGACGATGAAGATGTTCTCACCCGCACCTTCAGAGACAAAACCGCTGGCGTCGAGCAGCAAGGCCTCGTCATAGCCCTCGTCGGTGGCCTCCATGTTGGCCAGGATGGAGTTGCTGTAGTTGCTGACCGCTTTGGCCTGCGTCATGGTGATGTTGACGTGGTGGCGCGTGAAGCTGGAGGTCTTGACGCGAATACCCCGCTTCAAGCCCTCTTCACCCAGGTAAGCGCCCCAGGCCCAGGCCGCCACCATGGCGTGAATGGTGTTGCCCTTGGGAGATACACCCAGTTTTTGCGAGCCGATCCAGATCAGCGGGCGCAGGTAACAGCTCTCCAGCTGGTTTTCACGCACCACTTGTATTTGGGCTTCGCTAAATTGTTCCTGGCTGAATGGAATTTTCATGCGCAAGATCTTTGCGCTGTTGTACAAGCGCTCGGTGTGCTCTTGCAAACGGAAGATGGCGGTGCCGTTGACGGTGTTGTAAGCGCGAACCCCCTCGAACGCACCACAGCCGTAGTGCAGGGTGTGGGTCAGCACGTGGATCTTGGCATCGCGCCAGTCGACCATCTGGCCATCCATCCAGATCTTGCCGTCACGATCGGCCATAGACGGGGTCGCTGCGCTCATGGGAATCCTTTCAGAACTTACAAGGGAAATCGGTTGTAGGGAGATCGATTTTACGACCCAGTGGGGGCGTCCTCGTCACCGGGGGGACGGACCAGGGTCCATTCGGTCAGGCGGCCGTTCACAAAATGGCAGGTGACCACCGACTGAGAGGCGTCGGTCCAGGTGTAGATCTCCGGCTCTTCGTCGGGTGCGGAAACGCGTTGTCCCAGGCTCTTGGTCAGCGCCACCACATGCATCAGGTTGACCCCAGGACGCAATTTGGCGTTGAGCATGACCGCACTGCCCACGAAACCGATCGGCCGGTTGGCCGCCCTTTTCAGCACGTGCACCATGCGGTTGAAGTGCAGCAAGGCCCACATGACCAGGGCCGAAACGCCGAAGGCCACACCCGCCCAACCATAGGCCTGATACGCCCCGACCAGGCCCAGCAGGGCGGCCACGGGCACCATCCATTTCAAAGCTTTCATGGGCGTGATTGTCGCCCAGGCCAGGACCCTTGAGCCGACCAGGGGTTCCTGTGGGCCCGGATCGGCTGCGTTAGCCCAGCTCGCGCACGCTGGCCATGGCCTCGTCAATGCGCTCGACCGGCAGTACCGTCAAACCTTCGATGGGCTTTTTGGGCATATTGGCCTTGGGCACCAAGGCCACCGAGAAGCCCAGCTTGGCCGCTTCACGCAAGCGCTCCTGGCCACGCGGGGCCGGACGTACCTCACCGGCCAGGCCGACTTCGCCAAACGCAATGAAGCCACGCGGCAAGGGACGGGCGCGCAAGCTGCTTTGAATGGCCAGCAACACCGCCAAGTCGGCGGCGGGTTCGGTGATGCGCACGCCGCCGACCGCATTGACGAACACATCCTGGTCCATGCAGGCCACACCGGCATGGCGGTGCAACACCGCCAGCAACATGGCCAGTCGGTCGCGCTCCAGCCCCACGGACAGCCGTCGCGGACTGGGACCCCCACTGTCGACCAGGGCCTGGATTTCCACCAGCAAGGGGCGCGTGCCCTCCAGGGTCACCAGCACGCAACTGCCGGGAACCGGCTCAGCATGCTGGCTGAGAAAAATGGCGCTGGGGTTGCTGACGCCGCGCAGGCCTTTTTCCGTCATGGCAAACACGCCAATTTCATTGACCGCGCCAAAGCGGTTCTTGATGGCTCGGACCAGGCGGTAACTGGAGTGGGTATCGCCCTCGAAATACAGCACGGTATCGACCATGTGCTCCAGCACACGCGGGCCCGCCAGGGCGCCCTCTTTCGTGACATGCCCGACCAGCACCACGGCCACACCGCTGGCCTTGGCCATGCGCGTGAGATGGGCCGCACACTCCCGCACCTGCGCCACCGAGCCTGGGGCACTGGTGAGTTGCTCGGAATACACAGTTTGAATGGAGTCGATGACCACCACCGCCGGATGCAGTTTGTCCACCGTGCTGAGAATCTGTTCCAGCTGGGTTTCGGCCAACACCTGGACCTGGCTACCCATCAGGCCCAGGCGCTGAGAACGCAAGGCCACCTGGGCACACGACTCCTCGCCGGTGACATACAACGTGGACTGGCCGCTGCGCTGCAAACCGTCCAGCGCCTGCAACAACAAGGTGGATTTGCCAATGCCCGGGTCACCACCGATCAGCACCACCGCCCCGGCCACCATACCGCCCCCCAACACACGATCGAGCTCTTCCTGACCGGTGGGGGTGCGGGCCACATCGGCCGCCTCGATATCGGCCAGGACCGCGACCGCCGAGCTGGGGGCCAGGCCAGCCATGGCGCTGAAGCGGTGTTTGGCCGCCCCGGGCGCCGCGACGGTGGACTCGACCAGGGTGTTCCATTCGCCGCAATGCGGGCAACGCCCCAGCCAGCGTGGAGTGCTGCCGCCACAAGCGGTGCAAGAAAAGAGGGTTTTGTCCTTGGCCATGGCTCATGATACTGGATATAACCCCAGTTACAGGCGGCGGCTGGGCAAAACGCCTATTGACATTCATTTAACAAGTTAAATAATTCGCCATGGTCTCCCCTTTTGCCCACCGCAACCTGCCCCGTCTGCTGCTGCAAGCGCGCGAGGCCGTGATGGCGCACACCCGCCCCTGCCTGCGTCAGCAAGCCCTGAGCGACCAGCAATGGCGCGTGCTGCGTGTGCTGGGTGAGGACCATGGTCAAGGCGGTCAAGGTGTCGAGACTGGACGCATTGCCCGGGAGGCATTTCTCCTCGGCCCCAGCCTGACGGGCGTGCTGGCGCGGATGGAGCGCGACGGGCTCATCACGCGGGAGCGTGATCCCCAGGACCAGCGGCGCAGCGTGGTGCGCCCCACCGAGCAGGGCTTGCGACTGGTCGACACCTTGTCGCGCTCCATCGAATCACACTATGTCTGGCTGGAGCAGTCGCTGGGCAAAGACAAACTCGGCCAGCTCTACGGTTTGCTGGACGAGTTGATCCGTCTGGAAGGGCCTGCGTTGCCTGACCCGCCCCAGCCGGTCCCCCATCGCCAACCCTCGGCCCCGGCCGATGCCCTTTCGAATCAACCCACCACCCGTATCTCCGCATGAACATCGACCACCTCATCAACGGCCAGCGCGTGGCCGCGCAGGACTACTTCGACAACATCAATCCGGCGACCCAGGACGTCATCGGTCAGGTGGCTCGCGGGGGCACCGAGGACGTGCAAGCCGCCGTGGCGGCCGCCAAGGCGGCCTTCCCCGGCTGGGCCGGCACCCCGGCGGTTGAGCGGGCGCGCATCATCCGCCGCTTGGGCGACCTGATTGCCAAGCACGTGCCCGAGATCGCGCAGATGGAGACCAACGACTGCGGGCAGGTCATCGCGCAAACCGGCAAGCAACTGGTGCCGCGTGCGGCTGACAATTTCTATTACTTTGCCGAAATGTGCACCCGAGTGGACGGGCACACCTACCCGACACCCACGCACCTCAACTACACCCTCTTTCACCCGGTGGGCGTGTGCGCTCTCATCAGTCCCTGGAACGTGCCTTTCATGACCGCCACCTGGAAAGTGGCCCCTTGTCTGGCCTTCGGCAACACAGCGGTGCTGAAAATGAGCGAGCTTTCGCCCATGACGGCGTCTCGACTGGGCGATTTGGCGCTGGAAGCGGGCGTGCCTGCCGGGGTTCTCAACCTGGTGCAAGGCTATGGGCGTGAAGCCGGCGAGCCGCTGGTGGCGCACCCGGACGTGCGGGCCATTTCTTTCACCGGGTCAACCGCCACGGGCGACCGCATCGTGCGCAGCGCGGGCCTGAAGAAATTCAGCATGGAGCTGGGTGGCAAGTCGCCTTTCGTCATTTTCGAAGACGCCGATCTCGAGCGCGCCCTGGATGCCGCGGTGTTCATGATCTTCTCCAACAACGGCGAGCGCTGCACGGCGGGCAGCCGTATTCTGGTGCAGCAGTCCATTTACAACGACTTTGTCGAGAAGTTCTCCGCTCGGGCCAAGCGCATCACGGTGGGAGACCCGCTGGATGAAAAAACCATTGTGGGCCCCATGATCAGCCCAACCCATCTGGCCAAGGTGCGCAGCTACATCGAACTCGGCCCCAAAGAGGGCGCGACGATGCTGTGCGGTGGCCTGGATCGTCCCACGTATGCCGCCGAGTTGCCCGAGCGGGTGCGCCGGGGCAACTATGTATGGCCAACGGTGTTCGCCGATGTCGACAACCGCATGCGCATTGCGCAAGAAGAAATTTTTGGTCCGGTCGCCTGCCTGATTCCGTTTCGTGACGAGGCGCATGCCATCGAACTGGCCAACGACATCGCCTACGGCTTGTCCAGTTACGTCTGGACCGAGAACCTGGGTCGTGCCCACCGGGTGGCGGCGGCCGTCGAAGCTGGCATGTGTTTCGTCAACAGTCAGAACGTGCGCGACTTGCGCCAGCCATTCGGCGGCACCAAGGCCAGCGGAACCGGTCGCGAGGGTGGCACCTGGAGTTACGAGGTGTTCTGCGAGCCCAAGAACGTGGCCGTGTCGCTGGGTGGCCACCACATTCCACATTGGGGGGTCTGACCATGGGCACACTGGCTTTGGTGGCCAAGATCACCCACGTCCCCAGCATGTACCTGAGCGAGCTCGATGGCCCGCGCAAGGGGACGCGGGAAGATGCGATCGAGGGCCACCGCGAAATCAGTCGGCGCTGCCGCGCCATGGGGGTGGACACACTGGTGGTCTTTGACACGCACTGGCTGGTCAACGCCAACTACCACATCAACTGCGCTCCCCATTTCAAGGGCACCTACACCAGCAACGAGTTGCCGCACTTCATCAGCAACATGGGGTTTGAGTCACCGGGCAATCCGGCACTGGGGCAACTGCTGGCACAGGTGTGCAACGAGCACGGGGTTGAGACGCTGGCCCATGACGCCACCACGCTGGCCCCGGAATACGGCACGCTGGTTCCCCTGCGCTACATGAACACCGATCAGCATTTCAAAGTGGTGTCGGTCTCGGCCATGTGCATGGCCCACTACCTCAACGACAGCGTGCGCCTGGGCTGGGCCATGCGTCGGGCCATCGAAGAGCATTACGACGGCACGGTGGCGTTTTTGGCCAGCGGCTCGCTGTCGCACCGCTTTGCCCAGAACGGCCTGGCCCCCGAGTACGCGTTCAAAATCTGGAGCCCGTTTCTCGAACGGCTGGACCACAGCGTGATCGACCTGTGGAAAAACGGGGAATGGGACACCTTTTGCCAGATGCTGCCCGAGTACGCCAGCAAAGGACACGGAGAAGGCTTCATGCACGACACCGCGATGATGCTAGGAGCACTGGGCTGGTCAGGCTACACCGGGCAAGCGGAGATCATCACCCCCTACTTCGGGGCTTCCGGCACCGGACAGCTCAATGCCGTGTTTCCGGTGACGCCGCAGGATGGCGCTTGTATTCCAGCCGCCCAGGCCAGTGCCGCGGTGGCCTACCAGGCCTTTGGGCGCCTGTGACCCTGATGGCCGCACCTGTCTTACGATTCGTTTAACCTTTCCGCACGTTCATGCCACATCTTGTCCTGCTCTACACCCCGGCGCTGGCGCAGCGCGCCGACTTCGACCGGCTGTGCCGAGATCTGGCCGACTGCATGCTGGCGCAGCGCGATGAACAGGACAAACCGGTGTTCCCCAAGGGTGGCACGCGGGTGCTGGCTTATCCTGCGGCACATCATGCGGTGGGCGACGGGCATCCACCGCCCGGGCGCGACTACCAATTCCTGTACCTGAACCTGCGCATGGCCACAGGCCGCAGCGAGGCCGTCAAAAAAAGGGCTGGCGATGCGCTGATGGACGTGTTGCACCGGCATTTCGACGCTTGTATGGCCCGCGACCTGATTGGCATCACCCTGCAAATCGACGAAAGCCCGCCGGCCTATGATGGCCGCATCAGCAGTCTGCACCCTTTCTTCAACCCCAGCTGAGGTCCACGCGAGCGCGGACACACATCCCTCTTTTTCCCTCTTCGAGTCATTCATGCACAACCCCATCAACCCCTTCAAACGCGCGCTCCTGCAAAAACAGCTGCAAATCGGCCTGTGGCTGGGCCTGGCCAGCGCCTACACCACCGAGATCTGTGCCGGCGCCGGTTTCGACTGGGTGCTGATCGATGGCGAGCATTCGCCCAACGACATCAACTCCATCCTGGCGCAATTGCAAGTGGTGGCGGGTTATCCGAACACGCATGCCGTGGCGCGCGTGCCAGTGGGGCACGGCCATGTCGGCGTGACGCTCATCAAGCAATACCTGGACCTGGGGGTGCAGTCCCTGCTGGTGCCGATGGTGGACACCGCTGAACAGGCGCGCGCCGTGGTGGAGGCCACCCGCTACCCGCCACAAGGCATTCGCGGCATGGGCGGTGCACGGGCCTCGCGCTGGGGACGCATCACGCAATATGGTCGTGAAGCGAACGATCAAATCTGCGTGCTGGTTCAGGTGGAAACACAAACCGCGCTGGACAACATCGAAGCCATTGCCGCCGTTGAAGGGGTGGACGGCATCTTCATCGGGCCGGCCGATCTGTCGGCCTCGCTGGGCTATATCGGTCAGCAGAACCACCCGGTCGTGCGAGCCGCGATCGAGGATGCCATCCAGCGGATCCTCAAGGCGGGCAAGGCGCCTGGCTTCCTGACGCCGGACGAAACCTTGTCGCGTCACTACATCGAGCAAGGTGGGGTCTTCATGGCCGTGGGCCTGGACGGCAACCTGCTGGCGCGTCACACCGCCGCGCTGGCCGCTCGCTTCAAGAACCCAGAAGGTGCGGCCTCGACCTGAACCAGAGCACGAGGACCTCAAGCGGTCCCGTGTCGTTCATTCGCATTCCTCATCGCTTTGGAGACCGCCATGCATCTGAGTGATCCCGTTTCCCGCCAAGCCCAGTTCCACCCCGACGAATGGGCCGCACGCGTCGAGCTGGCCGCTTGCTACCGGGTGTTCGCCCACCTGGGCTGGACCGAGATGATCTACAACCACATCACGGTGCGCGTACCCACCAGCGTGAGTGGCGGTGACAAACATTTTTTGATCAACCCATTCGGGCTGCACTACAGCGAGGTCACCGCCAGCAACCTGGTGAAAATCGATTTGAAGGGACGCGTACTGGATGGATCGCCCCACCCCATCAATCCGGCCGGCTTTGTGGTGCACAGCACCTTGCACGACGGCATCGAAGACGCCCACTGCGTGATGCACACCCACACCACCGCCGGGGTGGCGGTGGCATGTTTGCAGGGAGGGTTGCAACAGACCAATTTCTACAGTGCCCAGTTGCACGACATGGTGGCGTATCACGACTTCGAAGGCATCACGATTCATGCCGACGAGGGACCCCGCGTGCTCCAAAGCATCGGTCGTCGGCCAGCGGTGATCCTGCGCAACCACGGGCTGCTGTCCTGGGGCCAAACCCTGCCCCAGACCTTCGTCATCTTGTGGACCTTGCAGCGCGCCTGCGAAATCCAGATGGCCACCCTCAGCATGGGCGCTCCGATCCCGGTGTCCGAAGCCATCGCCGCCCGGTGCACACGTGACGCCCTGCAGTTCAACCCGCACCACGGCGCGGGTCGTGATGTGTTTGACGCTCTGGTGCGCCAAGTCGATCGCGTTGACAGCAGCTATCGGTTTTGACCCCCATGCGCTTTGCCAGGAGACCTGAATGAAGATATGTATCGTTGGCGCTGGCGCGATCGGCGGCTGGATCGGGATGTTGCTGGGTCAGGCCGCCGATGTGGAACTGAGCGCCGTGGCACGGGGGGGGACTTTGCAAGCCTTGCGCGAACAGGGCTTGCAACTCACCGATACCAATGGCACCCGACGCTTGTCCTTGCAGGCCCAAGAAGACCCGGCGCGCCTGGGCCCGCAAGACTTGGTGGTGATTGCCGTCAAAGCACCCGCCCTGGCCGAGGTTGCTCGTCACATCGGTCCGCTGCTCGGTCCCGACACCGTGGTCATGACCGCCATGAACGGCGTGCCCTGGTGGTTTCTGCAAGGCCGCCCGGGTGCCTGGGCCGACCGCCCCCTGCGCAGCGTCGACCCCCAGGGTGAGATTGCGCGAGGCATTCCGGCCCGCCATGTGATCGGCTGCGTGGTCCACTCCAGCTGTGCGCTGCTGGCCCCGGGCCATGTCAAACACCATTTCGGCAACGGGCTCATCGTGGGCGAACCCAGCGGCCAGCACACCCCGCGACTGCAGGCCCTGGTGGACCGATTGACGCAGGCCGGCTTCCAGACCACCTTGTCCAACCACATCCAGAAAGACACCTGGTACAAGCTGTGGGGCAACATGACGGTCAATCCGGTGAGTGCCATGACCGGCGCCACCACCGACCTGATCCTGGACGACCCGCTGGTGCGCCAGTTCATCTCCCGGGTGATGCTGGAAGCCAAGGCGATCGGCGCACAACTGGGCATTGACATCGACCAGAGCCCGGAGGACCGCCACGCCGTCACCCGCAAACTGGGTGCGTTCAAATCCTCCATGCTGCAAGATGCCGAGGCCGGGCGCGCGGTTGAACTGGACGCGCTGGTCGGCGCGGTGCTTGAACTGGGCGAGTTGACCGGTATCGAGACCCCCTTCACCCAGGCCCTGATGGGCCTGTCCCGACTGCATTCACGCGTCCACGGCTTGTATCCCCCCGCCGCTGCGTTAGCATGAACCCATGAACCCGCCTGCCCGCGCGATCAGCCTCACCGCTTTTCTCACCCTCTTGCTGATCGCCATGATGATGGGGGCGAACCATGTCGCGGCCCGCATCGCCTTTGCCAGCGGACTGGATGTCGCCACCGCCGTGGCCTCACGCAGCCTGATCACAGCCAGCGTGGTGGGGTTTCTGCTGCTGTGGCAACGGGTTTCGGTGACGCTCACTGCGCAGCACCGCCGCGCCCTGCCGCTGATCGGGCTGATGATTGGCTTGCAAAGCCAATGCCTGTATTCATCCGTGGCCCGTCTGCCGGTGGCGCTGGCTTTGTTGGCGTTCAACACCTACCCGCTTTGGACAGCTCTGTGGGACCGGGTGTTTTATCGCAGACCACCCCAGCGCAGCCTGGTGCTGGCGATGCCGGCGATCTTGATCGGGTTGGCGTTGGCGCTGGACATCGCGGGCGCGTCCTCCGGCCTGGGCTCGGCCGCTCAATGGGACCGGATCGGCACCGGGGTGGCGTTTGCCCTGGCCGCAGCGGCCCTGTTCGGCGGTGCGCTGGTGGTGACCCAACACGAGACGCCCGGCCTGGACGGCCGCGTGCGCACTTTTTCCAGCATGACCTTGGCCGGTGTGATGGCCCTGGTGGTGGTGGGCACGCAAGGCGGCCCGCACTGGCCGCAGTCTGTTCCCGGGTGGTGGGGCTTGGCTTTGCTGACTTTTTTGTATGGCACCGCCTTCACCATCATGTTCACGGTGCTGCCTCGCCTGGGGGTGGCAGGCAACTCGGCCATCATGAATGTGGAGCCGGTGTTTGCGTTGGTGCTGGCCTGGCTGATTCTGGATCAGTCCGTGGCCCCCCTGCAGTTGGCGGGAGCAGCGTTGGTGGTGGGGGCCGTGGTGTGGTTGGGCCTGCGCAAATCCTGATCGATCAATCGACCGTCACCGGCACCCGTTGCGCCA